>CERA01029136.1_pt1 | contig 11984 bp, 9 predicted proteins | sample 530881 | NCBI WGS metagenome assembly CERA01 (sample SAMEA2621061, study PRJEB7988) | marine metagenome | biome: marine biome (ENVO:00000447); feature: deep chlorophyll maximum layer (ENVO:xxxxxxxx); material: "saline water (ENVO:00002010), including plankton (ENVO:xxxxxxxx)" | depth 50 m
ACGAGACTTAGAATTAAATCCTAATGTTTTTGTTCTGTACTTAGAGAACGAGAATAGAAAAGGTGGAGATCGTTTGAGTATCTCTCTAAGAGATCATCACCGTTCTCTTAGCATTGTTGTTAAGAAATCTGGTGGAGTAGATGAAGAGAGCTACTACACAAATAGAGAGTTTGAGTGGGTAAGAGAGAGTCTTGAGAAAGACTTCAATACTGTTTTTAATGTTCTTAACAATCGACATGATGTTATCATACCTATGGAAATATTTACAACAAACCACTGGATAGAAAACGTAGCAAACAAAGTAGGTTATAAAATAGTACAATGTTTACATCACAAATGGAATGATATGCTACACAAATACAGTTCTAAAAAAATACAATCTAAACAATAGGAAGAGTATTATTAAAATTATAAGATATAGGTCTAATTTAGAAGCTTGTTTTGCTAGAGATTTACAAGAAAAGAAATTGACATTTGATTACGAAAAGACTAGACTATCTTTCGTACCTAAAATAAAACATTATACTCCTGATTTTTATCTGGTAGATTATGATTTTTATATAGAAACAAAAGGTTTATTTATAGCTAGTGATCGAGCTAAACATCTACTTATTAAAGAACAACATCCTGATCTTGACATAAGATTTATTTTCTCCAGACCTACAAATAAACTTGACAAACGTTCCAAATCTACTTATGGTGATTGGTGCGATAAATATGGATTTTTATACGCAAAGGAAAGGATACCTGCCAAATGGCTGAAGACAACGAAGACGACAACATAGCGGATAGAGCAAGAGATATCTTGGACAGTGAGCAAGATTTCATCGATAGTTTAAGTACTCTTGAAAACAAAGAAAGAGTATTTATTGTTCTTCAAGGTAGTGATAAAGATGAAGAGGGTTTTAGTATCCTTATCCTCGACTCTACGACTATACAAGAAGGACAGACAGAACCGCACATATGTACAGTCATGTCAGCAGGTATCCTTGACTTACTCAACAACTCTTGTGATGAAGTATTACAAAGAGGTTTAAATTATATTAGAAGTATTAAAAAGGATACACAGCAAGAAACTAAAACAGGTGACGTTGTTTTATTAGATGATTATAGAAAAGCTGTAGCAAAAGATTTCTCTATTCCATCTAGCATAACAGTAAATGAGGATGATGGACAACTTGAGATTAAATTTACGATAGAGGACGATGATAATGTTTGATGACGTTGATCACCCACAACATTACAAACTAAATGAGCATGGCATAGAGTGCATAGATGCTATACAGGCTACGATGGATGACTATTCTTTTCAAGAGTACTTACGTGGTACAGTTATGAAATACTTGTGGAGATGCAACTACAAGAATAATAAAAAGAAAGATCTGTTAAAAGCACAATGGTACTTAAATAAGATAATAGAGAACATGAAGGATACAAACTAATGCCGACTACGTTGCCTACTGACTATCAAGCTTTTATACACAAGAGCCGTTACTCTCGATGGATAGATGCAGAACAAAGAAGAGAGACTTGGAATGAAACTGTAGAGCGTTACTTAACGTTTATGTGGGAGAATACTCCTATGTCACAGTTTGGTAAAAAATCTGACATATACAAAGAACTACGAGATGCTATTCTTAACTTAGAAATCATGCCTTCCATGAGAGCTATGATGACAGCCGGGCCAGCATTAAAACGAGAAAACATAGCTGGATACAACTGCTCTTACATTCCTATAGATAATCCTAGATCTTTTGATGAGATTGTCTACATACTAATGAACGGCACTGGAGTAGGTTTCTCTGTAGAACAACAGTTTACTAACATGCTACCTTCTATTCCTGATGTTGACTTTGAGATTACTGACGACACAATCTCAGTAGCTGACAGTAAGGAAGGATGGGCAAGAAGCTTCAGAGATTTGATAAGTTTCTTATACACAAATCGAATACCTACTATTAACTATGATAAAATACGTCCTGCTGGAGCAAGACTGAAAACATTTGGTGGTAGAGCTTCTGGCCCACAGCCTCTCAAAGACTTGTTTAACTTTACAATAGGAATATTTAAAAATGCTAAAGGACGTAAACTTACATCGTTGGAGTGCCATGACATCGTATGCAAAACAGGTGAAGTTGTGGTTTCTGGCGGTGTCAGGCGTTCTGCTCTCTTATCTCTCAGTGATCTGTCTGATGACAATATGCGTCATGCTAAAGCTGGTGATTGGTGGCATACTCAACCTCAAAGAGCGTTGTCAAACAACTCTGTTTGCTATTCACAGAAACCTAGTGCAGAAGCTTTTATGCAAGAATGGTTAGCTCTTGTAATGAGCAAGTCTGGTGAACGTGGTATATTTAATAGAGTAGCTTCTCAGAAACAAGCATCTCGATTTGAACGTAGACCTTTTGATGTATTGTACGGCACTAATCCTTGCAGTGAGATAATCTTAAAACCTAATCAGTTCTGTAATCTTACTGAGGTTATCTGTAAACCTTGGGACAGTGAAAAAGGATTACTATTTAAAGTTAAACTCGCTACAATCTTAGGCACAATGCAAGCTACGTTAACAGACTTTCATTATCTACGTAAGAGATGGAAAGACACAACAGAGGAAGAACGTCTACTAGGTGTGTCTTTAACTGGCATCATGGATAATGTTCTGTTAAATAAAAATACAGATGCATTAAGAAAAAGATTAAGTGATATGAGACTATGTGCTGTAAACACAAACAAGGAATGGGCTAAGAAGTTGAGCATACCAGAGTCTACTGCTGTAACGTGCATCAAACCTTCTGGTACTGTAAGCCAGCTAACAGACACTGCAAGTGGTATTCATGCTAGACACTCAAAGTACTACATACGTACAATACGAGGAGATAATAAAGATCCTCTGACTATGTTCATGCGTGATATAGGAATACCTTGGGAAGCAGATGTTATGTCACCAGAATATAATTCTGTATTTTCTTTTCCAGTTAAATCATCTGCTCAAGCTGTTACACGTAAAGATATGTCTGCTATCGAACAATTAGAAATGTGGAGTGTGTACAGTGAGTTCTGGTGTGAACATAAACCTTCTATAACTGTTAGTGTTAAGGATGAAGAATGGATGGCTGTAGGAGCGTGGTGTTACGAACATTTTGATAAACTTAGTGGTGTAAGTTTCTTACCGTACTCTGACCACAGTTATCGTCAAGCACCTTATCAAGAATGTACTGAAGAAGAGTATGAGAAAGTTTATAAACTCATGCCTAAAAAAATAGATTGGGAAAAATTAAATGAATACGAGACTACCGACATGACTAAATCAGCACAAGAATTAGCTTGTTCTTCTGGTTTCTGTGAGATTACAGACATATGAGCAGAACAGCTAAGACAGTACTTTCTGAAATAAAAGTAGTATTAAATAATGAAGGGAACCTAGAGGTTGAATACTCTAACGTTCCCTTAAAAGAATTTGAGTCTGAGATGAATAGAAAAGTTCCTGAATATGAAAACACACATATTATTGCAGGATTTATAAAGAAGTTACAAAAGTTATCTTCTGATTATTACAACGATATTAATAAACTTCTTATTTAGTTCCTTTCATATTTTCTCTGGCAATACCTTTCCATTTCTCTGCACTTCTAAGACCACCGAGGCCGAGTAGCGATAGAGTCAATGTCATCAAACCTTCTGTTGGTATTATAGGTAACACTACATCACTGCCAGCTACAGCTAAACTCCATAAAGCTACAGGTTGTAAAACATACTGCCAAGCTAATGCAAAACAACACACCCACATAATAGCAGGTCTAGAACCTGATACGAATATAGATGGGTGTTTAGCTTGCTCTATGTTGGCTTGTGCTTGAGCTAAATCAAGGCTGACCATTTGTTGTTTAAGTTCAGCTTCTAACTTTGTCTTGAGATCTTTATCCTCAACAAACTTATCTAAGACCTTTCCAGCTACTCCAACAACACTTTCCGCTAATCCTAACATATGTTTTGTGTCTCCTTTATTATAATACTGAAGGATGCTTACCGTTGTGCATGTTCTTCAAGTAATCAATATCTCTTGTATTATTCTTTGTAATTTCTTTTAAAGAAGCTATTTCCTGATGGTTATTTTTTAAATTTGTAGGACTGAGTATACCACCTATAATATTACTCTGATGCTTTAACACACCTAACTGTGCTTCTACACTATCTATACGGCTGTGTATGTCGGATAGTTCCTTAGCAATTCTAACTAACTCTTCAGCTAGTTTCTCTGTCTTGGCTTTGACCATAACAAAAGAACTGGCAATTGTTATGATTACTGTGCCTATGGTGATGAGTTCTCGTAGACCTAGTTCCATGTTATTGCTTAATTAACTGGTGAAAAATTAAAATCAGATAAATTTTTTTCTTGGTTTGTAGGAATAGATCGTCCTTCTATAGTAGGAATTTGTGTTTCATCAGATTGCTTAATATTAATTTCTCTAAAAACTTCAGATTGAGGTTGCGTAACTGCTTGCACATAGTTTCTTGATTCTATAGCTGCTTTAATAATTAAACTTTTTTCTTTTTCATTTAAATCTATTCCTAACATTTTTCCTAAAGTAGCAGTAAGTATTTTAGGTTTAAATTCTTTATTAAATCTAACAAATCCATCTACTATAACTTCAGCAGCAGTAGGACTTAAAAACATTTCAGTTAAAGCTTGTTGAGTTTTAACTCTCGTTTGTATAGCTCCTGCTTCTAAAGCTAAATATCTTGGAGAAAGAACACCTTTCATTACATTATATAGTCTTCCTATTCCCATTTGCATTGAATAAGGAGCAGCAATTCCTTGTATATTTACTAAACTTTTTGATGTAGCAGTTAATTTAGCAAGATCAAATAATTCTCCTAATGTATTTAAATGTCTTATACCTTCATCTCCTGTGTATAAAATTGACATAACTCTTTGTCTATCTTTAAAAAATTTTTCCATTGCAACTATATCAAATTCTTTACTTAATGAAAATTGTCCTGATGTTCTTGAATAAGCATCTTCTGGTGAAGTTGTTAATCGTGAAAGAAAATTCTGCTTGGTTTCTTTAGCCATATTAAGAGGACTTATTTCAGCTTTTTGTTTTACTGATTTTCTTAAAAGATCTCGCATTAACACAGATTTTAAATTATCTACAAAATCTTTATCATCTCCAAAATAATCCATTATAATTCTAAGAGGATCATCTTGAGCTTTAACATTAGCAGGAGGTAATAATTCTTCTACATTATCATAAAGTTCTTTTTTATTTTGTGCAGTAACGTTTGCGTCTTTTCTAAACTTAATTTCATCAACATTTTTTTCTAGAAGTTCTTTTTTTATTTTAGGATCTAATGCGTATCTAACACCTATAACATTATCAAATAAAACTTTAGCTATTAATTCATCTGTAGCTGCAATATCCGTGTCTTTCCAATAACTCCGAGCATAACTAGGAAGATCACCTGTCTTTAAAGTGCTTAATTTTCCGATACTCTGTTGTAATCTTTCTATAGTTATTTTTGTAGCTTCATCAATATTATCATCTAATATTGTTTCTAATTTTTTTTCAAAAGTTTTAACAAATTCTTTATTATTTGGAGTCATTAATTTCTCATGTTGAAGCAGCCTAATCTTTTGTTGTTCTAATTTTATAAAAAATTCTGTACGATCTTTTCCTAAAACTTCTGCATAACTTTCTATAATTTCTCTTCCATTACTTGTTATCGTTCCTTTACTTAGAGCTAATCCTAAACCATCATAAAGTAATTCTAATCCTTCATCAGTATGTACAATAGATCCATCTTGTCTTAATACTATATTTCCTTGAGTATCTCTTTTAGCAAATAAATTATCAAATTGTTTTCTTCCAAATGCTAAATTATCTTTACCAGAAAAAAACAAAGACATATATTCTTCAGGTAAATATTTATCTTGTCCACCACGTTTACTAAACATTTCTAATAGTTTACCTTGATTAAATATAGCTACATTATTTCTATGATAATCATTTGCATATTTAAATTGTTTTTGTAATTTTTCAAAAACTTCTTTTTTTTCTTTAATAAAACTAGTAGATCCATCTGCATTTTTTCTAACAAATGATTCATCGTTAATTTTTTGAAAAGTATCTTCTAAATTTTTTCTTGCAAATTTTAATGCATTATAACGTTGCATGTCTGGTTCACTATTTGTATTATATATTCTACGTTCTTCTTTTAAAGCTTTACTTCTTAAAGCATGCCATTCTCTTACACTTAATAGTGTAGGAATTTCTTCTATTCTTTCTTTATGATTTAAAATTACATCTTCATATTTTTTTATTCTAATTGCTCTATTAGCTTCTTCAAAATCTGCTTCAAGAAATTTTGGTTGAACCATTTGTGGATTATCCATAACAATTTCATCTAAAAAATTTTCATATTCTTCAGCATCATCAAATTCTTTTCGTTTTCTATTTAAACCTCTTCGTCTAGCTACACTAATAATAGTAAAATCTGAAATATTAGGTATTTTATTACCTACAACTTCTCTAATTTTATAAATAAACATATCATCTTTAAACGTATCAAAAGTTCTATCTTCTAATTTTCCTATATTAATAAAATAATCATTTTTTTCTGCAGTTTGAAATAATTCTTCATATCTTTTTGAACTTTCTTCTATTCTACTAGGTATTATACCTTTTCTGCTAACTTTACTAAATTCTTCTGGTACTTGTCCATAACCCCTATATGGATAATCTTCAAAATTTCCTTCAGATCCATCTTCTTTTTTTACTTTTTTACCATTAAAAATATTGTACGCATTGTAACGCTGTTGTTGTGTTAACGCATTATCAGCCACACGTATTCTCATTAACTTTGATGCACCACTTAAAAAAGCGTTAGTTTCTTGTTCTATATTTTTAGAAAATTTACCTTTTAATTCTTTAAGTTTATTATAAAATTTTTCTCTATTTGATATTTCTTGTTTAACAGAGTTATTTAATTTACTAAAAATTGCTTTAGTAACATCATCAGCATCCTTTTTTGGAACAAGAGATGTTAATTGTACTCTAATAGCTTCAACTTGTTTATCCATTATTCTTTGAACTCTTTCCATTTGGCTAATAATTTGACCTTTTTTAAAATAACCAAAACTATCTAAATGAACTTTAGATAATAAAGAAGATTGATAAGCTTTTATAGTGTGTAATTGTAATGCTTGTCCTAATGTCATTTGAATTTTTTCGTATACTTGATCAGGTAAACCTGCCATATCTGATGATAATTTATTAAATAAATTACTAGTTCTTTCTGCAGCAGCTTGTAAATCAGCTTTAAGAGCAGGATCTTTAATGTTATTTAATTCATCAATCATTTGTCTCCATAATTTTAATTCACTAGCTCTAACTTCAGTATAAGGTTGTTTACTTAAATTTATATCTATTGTTCCATCTTCACGCATAAATCCTCTTTGTATAGCTAGTCGTTTTCCTTCTTCAGTTCCGTATTCATCTATTAAATCTTGAACATTTTTTCTAACTTTTTGTTCAATATCTTTTATTTCACTTCCTTTATATCCCATAGCTCTTAAATAACTATTTACATGTGCTCGTTCAAAACTTACACTATGTTTTTGTAAGTTTCCTCCTAACATTGATACTAAACCTTTTTCAGCTTTTGCTGTACCTGCTAACATTGAATATAATAAAAAATTTAAAGTTCTAGTAGAAGCTCTACCTATTTTATTAGGACTAATTCCTATTACAGGAAATTTTCCTACATACCCCCATTCGCCACCTGACATCATTCCTGCTAATCCAAATAATAAAGAAGCATCTTTATACTCTGTATCTTCTAAAAACATTTCAGCAGCAGCGTATGCTCCTCCACCTCCTAGTGCCATTTGTCCTTGAGTATACAATATATCTTTTAAAGTTTCAGTAGGTTTAGCCCACGGCCCTTTTCCATAAAGTTCCTTTAAGTTATTTAACCTAGCTTGTGCAGTTTTTCTACTTCCTGCTATTTTATAAATATCTGCTCCTTTTTCTAAATAAGGATATAAATATTTTTTTGTACCATCAACAGCTTTTTTTGTAGCTAATGAATACATTCTTACTGGGCCAAGCATTAAAGCTTCTGTACCAAAAGTTACACCTTTAAGAAAAGCAGTATCTTCATTTTCAGGAACATCTAAAAAATTTAATATAGCTCGTCCATATTCAGAATTAGCTGCAGCTTTTCTTCCTTTAGCAAACATACCAAAAGCTATACTAGGTATAAAATATTTATTTAAATAATCTGCGTCTTTTAAACCTTTTACTTCATAAGTGTAATCTACAAATGCTTGATGATAAAATTCTGCAAATAAATTTGGCCCATAAAATGATTTTAGAAGAGTAGGTGAAACTTCAGGATCTTGTTTTATATCAGGATTTTGTGCAGAGGGTAATTTTGAAGGTTCTGCCCAAAAAAGAGGTGTTCCAATCATTGCGTTAAAACCTTCTAATAAAATATTTGGTCTTACTCCACCAATTATATAAGCTTTGTTTGGATCTTTAATATTAAGATCTTTTATACTACGAGTACCTACACGTAAATAACCAAAAGCATCAGGAATATTTTCAAAAACAGTAAGCACTAAATCTCCAACAGTTACTCCTGCTCTTGAAACTGCTTGAGGAAGGCTACTAACACTTTTAATTTGTTTAGCAGCATATTTTCTAGTTTCTCTAAATGGAATTACTTTATCAAGAAAATCTATAAATCCAGAATCTTTATCAGTAGGTTGGTTTGTAGCAGAGCCTAGCTCATGCGAAGACGGTACACCTTCTTCATCTCTTCGTATACCTTCTTCTTTTTTCTTTTTTTCTTCACTTTCAATTGTTGGCCAATTACCTTGCCCAAAATCACTACGTTTTTTCTCATCTAATGTTTTAGCAAAATCACTTTGTAATCTTTGAAAATATTTATCAAAAGTTCCCATATTTATTTTAAGACTTTTTCCTGTTAAAACATCTGTTTTTTTACCTTCACCTCCCATAAGAACATCTTGTTCTTCTGATCCTGATATTGTATCTTGTAAAGATATTTCTTCTTTTTTAGGTATATCTAAAGAAGACATTTGTTCTGTAATAGGTTGTTCTTTAACAACAGGTTGTTCTTTAATAACAGGTTGTTCTTCAGTAACAGGTTTAGAGGAAGAAGTATCTTTTAACATTCCTGAATATTCATTAATTAAAGACATATTATTATTATTCCATAAAGTTATTTTTGTTAAGGTATTTTTGAATTTACTGCACTAATTAAATTTTTAAATAATGTCACATCAGTTCCAAGTATATTACTTTTCTCTCCTGATCCTTTATCTACCCTCTCTCCACCAAACATATGTGTAAAATCCTCTTGTTTCATATAATTTTTAGTTACTAAATTAGTTGCTGCAGTTTTTGTGTCAAAAAATAAATTTTTAAAATCTTCTTTAAGTCTAGTTTCTACAGGACTTTTTCCATCTTTACGAGTAGCATTAACTTCCTTTGCATAATTTACATTTATGTTATCATACAAAAAATCAATCATTTTTTTACGTTTGTTTATAAAATCTTGAAACTCAGCACTGTTATAGTTATTTCCATATGTATTTCTAAAATAATTATTAAAAACATTAGTATATTCTTTAGAATTAGGATATTTAACTTTTCCTCTAGTATACGTTCCTTCACTTTCACCTAATTTTTGTTTATCTTTTTCTGCATATTGTTGATCAATATCTGAAAATCTTTTATTATAACGAGATACAAGTTCTTTACGTAAACTATGCATCCTTCCATAGCCTTTTGTATCACTAAGTAGTTGATATGTGCCAGTTTCTAAAAACAGATCATTAGCAGAAGCAAAAGCACTCATAGCTGAAAGTTTATCTCTTAATGCTTGTAATCTTGCTACTGATGCTTCTTCAGATCCCCATAAAGCTTTAAACATAACTTCAAAATCTTGATTTGAAATAGTTCTACCACCTGTTGCATTACCTTGTACCATACCAGATAAACGATATGTTAAAGCTAATTTCCTAAATTGAATAATAGATCTACGTTTATATTCTTGAGAAGCATTTCCACTAGACATTACATCTTGAATTTCTTTCATTTTTGAAGAAGCCCAACTTAATCTTTTTACATTGGCATCATTTAGTTGTGCATTTGAAGAAACTCCATTTTTAAAATGTTGGTTTTTTTGAACTCCTGCTATTTCTAAAACAGCACCATAAAGACCAGATAATTTTCTACCCCAGTTGTCTAACGCAAGTGAATACTCTGCTTGAAATCCCATTAAATTTTTCTTTGAATCTCCTATAGGAATAAGAGGTTTTCTTAGATCTTCAATTGTATTTCCTATTTTAAGTTGAGTTTCATCACTATCATAAAATGTTAAAATACCATCAATGTCATCCATCAAACTAGCTGTTGTCATTAGAGTTTTTTTATACTGTGCTTGTAATTTCCAATGAGAATGTCCTTTTGGTAAATTAATAAGGCGAGTATTAGAAAATCTACTATTTTTTGGTGTTCTTCTTGCAGTTTTTGTAACAATTGTATTTAAAGGATCTAAAGAATATACAGTATATAAAGCTGTAGCCATAACACCATGAACTAAATTATCTGCTCTGTTATCTGTTATTCCTTCTGTTATTTTTTCTAATTGATTTGTAAAATTTTTAGTATTTTCTGGACTAGGATTTTCAAACCATGCAGTATACGTTTCTTTTAAAGATATTTCATCTTTAAATGTTTTTTGTGTAATTGAACTTTTTTTATTCATATTTTCTGGTGAAATTTTTGAAGGATCAATAAAAAAAGATTTAACAGTAGGATCTATGTCTATATGTCCAGATAACTGTTGTGTGTCTGGATTGTTTTTAAACGAATTACTTGTTTGATTATACACTTGTATATCTTGTTTGTTAGATGCACTTAAAGGTGTTACAACAGAATGTGTTTTGTTTATTAAAGGTACATTTTTTTCTATTTTATTAGTATTTGTTTGACCAGCTAAATCTTTAATGTGATCTCTATCTTTAAAAATTACAGAATCATTAGACAGTTCTGTATATTGTGTACCGTTTACATTTTTGTCTATTGGAGTTGTTCTTAAAACCTCTACACTTCTTTTAATTAATTGTTGTAGATATTGACTATTCATTGCTTTAGAACGTAAAGAAGGGTTAAGTTTTTTTAAATTACTATTTGTTATATCTAAAAATTCATTATGAGCTATAACTTTTTGTATATTATCTAATTTTTGTCCTCCTCCAAAACTTGCTCCACTTAAAACTACTGCATTATATACATTTTCAGGATATACAAAATGTTCTCCTATAGCAGGATCTTTAAAATTGTCGTATAAATCTCTATTTTTTGTATTGCTTAAATACTGAGCACGTTGATTTCTTCTTTTAGTTTCATATTTATTTGCATTAGTTTTTAAAAAAGCTGCATGGTTTGCATATCCTTTTTGAGACCAAGGAAATTTTACAAAATTTGAAATAAGTTTTATTGCTTTTTGTTTTTCAGAAGGATGCACTTTTGGATCTTCTATTATTTTTTGTATGTTAACAATATTAGGTAATGGAATGTCTCCTTTCTCCATACTAGCAATAGAATTTGTCATATTTTTTAAAAAATCTTCTTCTGTTTTACCTCTTCGCAGTGACGTAGCTGCAAAAACTTGAGTCTTTGCTTGAGATAGTGGAACACCTTGTCCTACTAAAGTTGATATTTGTTCTGAAGCTCCCATACCTGATTTAGATAATACGTCAGGACTTAAAGTAGTTAATGTATTTTTTATATTTTCTCTAGTAAGTTTTTCTGCTTTTTCTTTTGCTTTTGCTGCAGCACTTGTTTTTTCTCTACCTATAAGTAAAAGTTCATTTACAAAACCTGTTGCAAGTCCGGGTTTAAGTTTAAGTCCAAGTACCATGTTATATTTCCTCTTCTTCTTCTTCT
>CERA01030477.1_pt1 | contig 11840 bp, 9 predicted proteins | sample 530881 | NCBI WGS metagenome assembly CERA01 (sample SAMEA2621061, study PRJEB7988) | marine metagenome | biome: marine biome (ENVO:00000447); feature: deep chlorophyll maximum layer (ENVO:xxxxxxxx); material: "saline water (ENVO:00002010), including plankton (ENVO:xxxxxxxx)" | depth 50 m
ACACCACCAGAAGAAATAGCAATAGCATCACTATCAGAAGCAGAACCAATTGTACCAGCATTATCAATTTTAATACTACCAAGTGTAGCTACACCATCTAAGAACATATCCTTAAACAAAAGACTATTTGTACCAATATCAAGTGTATTGGTAGTCTTAGGTTTAATTTCAGTGGCACTTGCTACAAAGTCTTGGACAGGACCAAGCACAGTAATAGGACCACCTTCTGCAGATGTTCCATCATGTGTGTGTCCACTTGTACCAAAAGCACTTTCAATTGCGTCAAATTCACCATCTAAGTCTGCAGCATTAATAATGTTACCATCAGCAATGTTATTAGATGTATCGTTTCTAGTGTAACCTGTTCCCATCTTGGTTTACCTTCTCGTGTTATTACCAAATTCTATTGTGATTGCATCAAGAGAAAATGGTGGGTCTGTACTGTCTGATTCAAACTGTATGGACCCTGTAAATCCTGATCCAATTAATTGTGTCTCAAATAAAGTTAAAAGTTTAGTGCTATATACTGCAGATGATCCAAATGCTGCTGTACCATAAAATGCAACTTGTCCTGTATTATTATCAAAATTTATTTCTGTTGGTTGTATACTATCTTTTTGGTCAAAGTCTAATTTAAGGCTCATATCAAATGATACACTACCTTGTGGATCTGTATACAAAAATGCTTTATAAAATGTCTTACGAACTCGTGGATCATTAATTGGCATAAACGGAGTAGCAAAAGTAGTTTGTATATTAGCCCCATCAAAATTATTACCATCTTCCATTTGGTATAAATAACCATCGTCATTACCAAATACAATTGTTTCTGTGTTTTGATAAAATCTACTATCTGCTACATAAGCTCTAATGCCACGTAACTCACCCCAAGCCATTCCTTCACCACCTTGACCAGAAAACTGTGTGCCTAGTATACCTTGAGCGTTTTCTTGTGTGATGTTAGTGTTGTATCCTAATATGCGATATTGTGATTTGTCACGAATAACTACACTAGCAAAAGAAGTATTAGTAGAAATAAAACTTGTTACTTCTTTTTGTATTGTTTTAGATACGACACCTAAACCAAAGTCACCGATACGATCTGTAGCACTTAGTAATCTAAGTCCGTCTGGACCTAAAAACATTACATCACCACCAACCTCTTGAATAGTATCTGTATCTACACAGCCAATATCTGTTGTTACTGGTTGAAGTTGGAAGTCTGATATTGTATTGCCAACTAATTGAAATATAGAAGACTCAGTAAAAATAATTAACTGTTGTCTAAATACTACTAGTCCTGTTATTGTCGCCCCTAAAGAGATTGTACCAGAACCATTAGCTGCTGTAAAGTCATTATCTGTATATGGAGCAGTAAAAGTTAATAAATTACTTTTGCCAAAGAACAGTTGGTTTTTAAAGTTGACTACAAAACTTGCACCATTAACATCTGTAGGAGCATCGTTAAGTGCAGTAAACGTACTGTTATCATATAATGCAGGAACATTAGTACCATCTACTATAGCTATTTTTTCTGTTCCTGTATAGTTATATCGTGCAAATCTAGTTTTACCAGCACTTTCTCTTGATGTACTTAAAAAAGTTATTGCAGCATCATCTGCTGGTGAACTAGCTAATGCAGGGTTTATGGCTAATGTAGAACCACCAGAACTTACAGATGCATCTGAAGTTACAGTATATACTTTATCTATACCTGCTACTTTAAATACATCACCTGCTTGTGGGGCTGCAGTTAAACCATCTACAATAAGACTTGATCCAGTTTGTGATGCACCATTCACAAGTACAGTACCATAATTAGGTACATTGATATGTGTTATTGTACTAGAAGATACTTTAAAAAGATCATCGTTTTTAGCAACAATAACTCTGTCTAAGAATACACCACAACCAAGCATAAGATAATTACTGGTTGTTGTAGCAAATGTAACTGCTGCTGCATTTGCAGGAGAACTAGCAAGAGAACCTGTAAGAGTTAATGTAGCTCTATTATTTGTAGCATCGTATGTTACACCACCAGATGCAATAGTATATGTTCCTGTTACACCTGTTATTGTAAGTGTATCACCTGCTTCTGGTGTTTGATGTATATTACCTATAATAAGGGTAGTGCCAGATTGACTAGCTCCATGTACTACAGGAGCACCATACGGTGGTATAATACTACTATTGTATTTTGTATACCCTTCAATCCTACGATAGCCACCTTCAATAGATGGTTCAAAGTTTCTAAGAGTTCTTGCAGATCCCGGTGCATTAATACCTTGCTGCAAAGGACTCATATTAGTAACAAGTCCACCCTTAAATTCTATAGGGTATGTTTGACGAGTTGTTGGCATGTATTAAGAAACCCTAATAGTATTAAAGGAAGTATTTGTTTGATTTATTACTGGCGATCTTAAATAATCATAACGATTAACATACAAGCTACGCATACTTTTTATCTCGTCTAAATATTTAGCTTGCATAATTTGTGCTTCTTGTGTTTCACCACGGAACATATAAACATAATGCATTGCACCATCTACAATAATATAACGAAACTGTTCTGGTATAGATGGCACATCAGTGTTATTAGATAAATCTACAGGTAGTCTATAGTATTCATATACTAGCTCATAAGCTTTATCTGGTGTTTTTGATAAACCAAACTCTGAGCTAGGTGTTCTAAAAACATAATCAGGTAAACCACGAAGTGCAGTAGATGTATTATATTCAGCATCTACAAAATTTTCTAAATACTCCTCATAAGACATTATTCTTAGTTTTTTAGTTTCGTTACCAAAAGTGTCATTACGTTTAATACGAAAACTATCGAAGTCTAAAGTTTTTGCATCTGAAGGGTATGCATAACGTGTAATACCTGCAGTTAATGTTTCTGTTGTTTCTACATGATTAAAGGGCCACTCATATTCATGTTGATTAATATAACGAATAGAAGAGTTAACCGCATCTTTTACCATTGCATACTCACCAGATGCAGTTGCAAAGTTACTAGAAGTTAATTCAACTTCATTAATCCTACGGTTTATGTCATTGACTAATCCAATGTAATCATATGCCATATTAACGTTCCTTCACTTTTAATTTAACAGTTCGTTCTGCAATTCTATTTGTTGCACCAAAAGTAATACGGCATGTAAGTGTATACTCTACATTATTTTGCCCACCAGCAAGATTTATAGTTGCAACAGTTCCTGTATTTGTTTGAGATACATTCTGCATACTATCTGTTGTTGCACTACTTGAAGCAGTTGTAAATGTTTCACCTGCATCTATTTGTGTTTTTGTATTATACAAAGTAGATTGAATAAACCAAGTTACAGCAGTAATTGTTGGGGGTGTAACTGTACCATCGTCAAGAAATCGTGACCAATCTACACTGTAATCTAGCTGTTCATCTGGGTCTTTACTAGGCCACCGAAAACTCATCTTTAATCCTAACCTATACGTATGGTTCTGTCTAAAGCAGTTGTTTCTCTTTTAGGAAGAACTACTCTATTTTCTTTTTGAACTATTATAGTTCTTTCTTTTGTAGTTGTAGTTGTTGCACCATCTATATAAACTAAACGTTGCTCTGATCTTACTCTTATTGTCCTATCAAATCCTGTAGACATTATGCTGCCTTTGGTAATATAACTGTACGTCTACGGCTATAATTTTCAGCAAATGTATTAAAGTTAGGACTAACGGCTGTTACATTAGTTGCACTAAATCCTATAGTTCCTGTAGCTGATGCAGATGCTAAACGTTCTGATATTTTAACTTGTGCTAATGCCTGTACTGTACCTGTTGCCGATACACTATCAAGTTTTTCAGTTGTTTGATCTTCTACTTCGTTTACCGAAGCTGTGGCTGTAACACCTATTAATGTTATTTGTGAATCTGCGTGTAGTACAAGAGTTCCAATAGAGCCTGTAGAACTTACACTATTTAAGTTTTCATCTACTTGTAGTTTTACAGTACCAATAGCACCTGTTGCAACTACGCTTGTACTAATACGTTCTGTAATGTCAATTTCAAAACCACCAGCAGATACAGATTCTACTGCTATTGTACCTGCTATACCAGTGAGTGTTACAGTGTTACTAATACCTACTGTGCCTAAAGCACCAGTTGCACTTACACCAGCTATGTCTTCTTGTATATTTACAGTTACAGTATTAACTGCACCTGTTGCACTTACACTGTTAAGAACTTCAGTAGGTTTTTCTTCTACTGTATTTACTGCGCCTGTAGCTGCAACACTAGCAAGAGTAATTGATATGTCTTCAACACCATAAGCAGATACTCCATATCTACCTGTACCGTATCTTGCTGAAGCCTTTATAACAGCCATAGTTTATCTCTTAGGCAATACGAATTACTGCAGTGCTTGTTCCTACTGCTGGAAACTCAATAGTTAGATCACCTGCTGTAGCACTAACTGTACCACCAAAATCAATTACAGCAATGGCTTTATTAGATGCAGATGAATTATATATAATACACCCATCTGCTGATGTTGTTACGTTTGAAAATACTTCATCTGCAAAGTCTACCATTGCAGTAGTTCCAGATGTAGTAATAGCTGGACTATCTAGGTTTTGACCACCTGCAGAGTAATTTGTACCAGATGCTTCATCAGAGTTACCCGTTACATCTGAATAATTAGTTGTTGCTGCATTATATGTACCAGAAGGTGAAGCTTTAATTAATGCAAGTTTAATAGTATGGGTATCCAAATCATGGATACCGCCAAGCAGTTCACCTTTAAAACTTGTACACATTGCTGTTGTAATGCCCATGTTTGGAATCCTCTAGTTAAGTTTAAGGGGCCACCTTAAAGCAGCCCCTTAAAGTTATTTTATGCTAGTAAATCACGGTCTACTTCTTGAGCAGTACCGTCTTTACCTGCATCTGTGCAATCCATCATTACTGCCCAGATACGGAATTTACCTGTAGTAACAGCACCACCAGACAATGTAGCAATTGTCAGATCAATGTTGTCATTAGCTACAGCCATTACTGGCTGATATGCTGCAGGATTTTGTGCAACTACCGCTGCTGCAGATGTACCGTCAAAACCATCAACGAATACGTCAGCATCTACACCAGTTCCAAGGTCTACAGTAAATGTAGAACCATCTGATGCTGTGTCAACTTCAATACCTGCATTCAAAATCATTGTACCTTTTGGTACAGCAATTACAGGAACAACATCGGATGCTGCAAGAGCAGAACCTTTGTCTGACAAAGCAGTTGCTAGGTTCAATACAGTTTGAACCATGTAAGGTTTTCTACCCGGATTGCTGTTCGCTCCTCGTGCAGATTGGAGTGTGTTATCACCTAATGCCATAATTCAATCCTCCCTTACGCTGCGTTATACTTGGCATTAACAAGAGCTTCTGGACGAAGGATCTTGCGACCATATAGATGCATACCACGAACAATGTCTGCAAATGAGTCAGGGTCACGATATGTTTCAGTTTTGTTGATCTGCTCTGCAGTTGCTACTGCAGAATCATGACCAGCGACAATAACACCATAGTTAGTGTTTTGGTTTGCAGAACCTGTTGTACCCGGTCCTGTACCTACTGCTGGCAAATTGCTTGAAGTGTATACACGGAAACCGTGGAAGTTATTCAAGACAAGACCATTACGTAGTCCACCTGATTCACCGAAATCTGCATTGAAGAAACGTGAGTCTTCGTCAGCAAGAAGTTCCATGAATACTGGATCAACTACAAGCCACCGTCCAGCTTTATCAACTTGTTGTTGATCAAGTAGACGTGCCATACGAGCAACAACCATTGCTGGTGAAGCTGTAGCAGTTGGTAGTGCAGTAGCACCCGGCAAACGTGCTGCTAGTGGGATCGAATGATCTCCAGCAGAACCAGTTGTGATGTTACCGAAGTCACCCTTTTTCAATTGCATACTTGAAAGCAATTCGTTAGAACCAGCAGTTGAAACAGCTTTTGATCCGTTTACAACGTCATTAGCTGTATCTGCTTGCGAGTGCAAAGATGACTGTTTGAAACCTGCCAAATAGCCAAGAACTTCTTGGTCATGTTGGTCAGCCAAACGATATGCTGCACGGTTAGTTGCAAGATCCATAAAGTTAACATGTGAGTGAGCTTCCTCAATATCGTCAATCTTAAAAGCAAAATAGTTTGCTTTATCGACTACAAGAGAAAAATCCTCATCGTCAAGATCTTGTGCTGAAACCTGTGTACCTCGTGCATAAGACGAGACTGAAATCTCAGGTTCTTTGATGATTTTCACCGTATCACCTTGGGCAGCAATTTCCCCAAAATAATCAGAGTTAGTGATATCACCACAAACAGTACTCTTGCGGAATGCAAGTTGTACTTTTTTGGAGTAGATTACGGAACTAAAATTACCGTTAGGTAAGTTACCGTATCCCCCTGCAGTTGTAAAAGCCATAATAAATCCTCCTGATAGTTGGCTTACTTAAAAGCTAATACCAATAAGAGGCTGTTGCTTTTCTAGGGTGCGTAAGGCTAACAGTCGGCCAACCGTTAAACATACGGGCCTATACTCGAACAGGTAGTTCTTCCTAGTTTAGACTTTATTGGAAATAAGTATAAAACAAAAGGTAGTCACAAGAGGCTTTTGTTTCATACTCCCTAGTTATACTATTGATTTTTTATTTGTCAATAGTTATCTGGCATTACCAGACACGTCATAGATAAATTTACCATTACGCATTGCTTTAGTAATTTCATCTGAGCGTTCTTCAAATTCTTTATCAGACATTCTAGCAACATCTGACTCACGGATCATTTCATTAGCATCAGCTACATCAACTTGTGTTTTGCTACGTTTAGTAACTGGTGAAGCTGCTGCTTTTTTATTTGCTTTTTTATCTTTAATAGTAAGACCTTTATCTATTTTATAAAGATCAATAACACGTACTACTGAAGCTGGGTCATCTGCATTTTCATAAAGTGCATCTTTAACCCACTTAGGTTGTTCGTCAGCCCAATTATGAAACTCGTCTGACTCACGTAGTTTATCAAAGTCAGAATGTGACTCACGTATTTTATTCTCAGCTTTAACTCGATTAGCTTCTGATTGAGCTTCGTCTAGTTCTTTTAGTCGAGTATCAGCTTTCTCAAACATCTCCTGTGCTTTTTTAGTTGCGATAGTTTCTACTATACCAGCAACGTCAGGATATTTTTCTGCCCATGCTTCTATGTCTTCATCAGACTTAGGTGGGATAACACTTGATTTAGAAGTTTGTAGCTTTTCAAGCTTTGCATCCCATTCTTTTTCTTTCTGCTGCATATGGCGTCTTAGATCACCATAACGTTTTTTAAAAGATTTTTCTTCTGCAGATAACGTTTCTTCTTCAGCTTCTGTATTGGCCTCTTCCTCTTTGGTTTCTTCTTCGACTTCTTCAGATTCACCACGTTGTTGGGCTTCAAGCTCTGCTATCTCCTTTTCTTCATCTTCTATTTTCTTTTTTCGTTTCTCGTAACTATATCCACGATCTACAAATCCTGCAGTTTTTGGTGCTTCCACTTCTGCTAGTTCAGGCATATCCTATCTCCTTTTATGTTGGGGTCAGCCGTAGCTGAGTAGCCTTATTATTTTTTAGGTTTAGATGCTAAACCACCTTTTTTAAATCCTCGTTGTATTCCTCTTTGCATATCACTTATAACAGACTCTGTTCTTTTTTCTGCTTCTTTTTGTTGATCTGATTTAGAAAGACCTGCAGTTTGTTTTTTATAAGTATCTAAACTTTTTTGTGCTGTTTCACCTGCTTTTTTAGTTTTTTCTCTCATTGCATTATGTTGAGCCATAATCTCTGAATGAGATGGTCCTTTATTATTATCCTCAGATTTAACAGGAGTAATTTTATCTTGTGGAGTTGTAGGTTTGCTAGGATCAGGTGTAGTTCCACCCTGTACATCAGCTACTGTTTTACCTTCTATAAATTCATATGTGCCAAAGAAACCTTCTTTTTTAACAACACCTTGAGAAATAGCTCTACCTAAACTACCACCATATTTAAATGCTTGATCCATGTCATGTACAGATAGTCCAAGTTTACGTCCTTCAGCATATGCAGCAGTTTTACTCATACCTTTAGTTGACTCATAAAAATTATTTTGTTTACCACGTAAACGATTAACAGCATCAAAGTGATTTGCTACATGATAGTTACCACTTTTAACTGCATGATCATATGCTTCCTGTTCACTGCCCCACAGACTGCCTGTAGACTGTTGCAAATTATTTCCATACTCTCCAGAGTTAGAAGGTTTAAATTGTGCTACATATGTAGATTTACCAGCACCAATTTTACCTTCTTGTAGTCCTGTAATAGCATTATCTAATACATCTAATAGACTATTACCACCTAGTATATTACCTATTATACCACCTTTTTTATAGTCAACTTTTGGTAATTCAGTTACACCTAGTTCTTTTAAACGTTCTTCAATTTTTTTGCTTTCATTACCAGCAAATAGTCTACCAATAATAGCAATAGCTGGATTTAAAGCTACCATACCAGAAGTAACATACTTAGCCATTTCTACACCTTGATATGCTTCAAGGGCTTGTTCTTTAGTCATATCTGATATTGCAACTCGACTAGCTCTTTCTTGTTCTGCAACCATATCAGCTAGTCGTTTCTTTTCTGCTTTAGCATCATCTCTATCACTAGAGCTTCTTGTTTGAGGTTGTGTAATACTTGTAGTACCCGGAGGTGTAGTTGAATAACCTTGTGTAAGATAATTATTATAAGCTTCTTGTTGTGAAGGTAGCTGTACAGTTACTACTTGTCCATTAGGTCCATACAAAGTAACAGGACTATCTTGAACAACAGTACCTGTACCAACTGGCCTATTTACATTACTAAATGAGCCAGTATATTTTGTTGGTGTAGCAATTGCTTTTGCAGTTTTAGCAGGGTCTGGATCATAAAAACTAGTACCACCACCAGTATTAGAAAACCCACCACCATAGTATCCTTTACGAGCCATACCACCTTGGTTCATCATATTAGTAATTTCATTCATTTCTTGTGGAGTAAGATCACCACCATCAGCCATCTGTGGTTGCATTGGTGGAATTGGCTCTCCACCTATTCTACCATTTGCTTCCATATTCTGCAAGCCACTTTTTGCTCTATCACGTAAATCCTCAAAGTGTTTTACACCAAGGTATCTTACGACATCAGCAGGTACAACATACTCACCTTCAGACAGTTGGGCAGGAATATCATCTCGCACCTCTTTAGCCATAGAGCCATTAGGGATTGGATTACCTGATATCGGATCTTTTTTCATCCCATCATCTTTTAATCCACCATCTTGCATAAATGCCATTTCCATTTGTCCATTCATAGTCATTCCACCTTTGTTATAATTACCTTGTAAATTAAAGGCATAGTCTTCATGTTCTTCTGGTAAGAAGGTTTTAAATATTGGGTCAGAATCTTTATGGCTTTGAGCTATTTCATATGCATCACCATCATAAGTAATTCTTCTAATTGCAGCCACATTATCTAATGTATACAAGGGATGATTTTCTCTTATAGAAACTTCACCAGCTTGATTACCACCAATTACATTTATATACTGACCTTCACCTTGACTTGTTATTCTACCACCTGCGTAAAAAGTTACATGATCAGCAGTACCATCTTTATCAAAATCAAATACAACAATATCACCTTCTTGGATATTATTAATATCTACAGGCTGCCCATAGTTTTTATATTTATTTGCTCTGATCCTATCATAACGATCTTTAGAATTTATAAGGTCTGCACCAAGTTCTGTAAGTACGTGATTTACAAAAGCAGCACACCAAGCGTCTTTAGTAGGATTAAATCCTGTGTCTCCACCTACTGCATTGTCAAAAAAACCTTTAATAATTTTTTGATGAACAGGATTATTTTCATCTAAACCAGAAACAATTCTACTAAGACCACCTCCAGTTTTTTGTTTTTCTTTTAAAAGATATCCTAAATCTAATACTTTATCTACTGCAGTTTTAGTTTCATAAACATTAGGTAAACCTTCAGGTCTTAACTTAGGTCTAAGAATTTCTTCAGCTTCTTCTTGAATATCTTCTGGAAGTTTTAACTTTTCAAATTCTTCTTTAACTTCTGCTTGACGAGTTTGTTCTGCTTGCTGTCGCATAGAGCCTAAAGCATCATACGGTTGTCCTGTTGTTGGATCTATGACAGCAGGATCTCTCATAGTAGGCATACCCATCATTTGTTCTGTTTGACTTACAGCTAGTCCACCTCTATCAAATCTAAACTGTGGGTTATCTGGTAAATCAAAATCTGTAATGTCTATTTCTATTCCTACTGCGTCTTTATTTTCATAATAAGATATACCCTCTGGATTTTTATTTTTAAATTTTATCTTACCATTTGTTTCATTATTAAGTGTTCTTAAAACTTTTCTAACCCCATCACTATAGGTATTTTTAGCAGCTTCTAAACTTAAATCATGAGCTTTAGATATAACTTCAGGGGTAGGGATATATATTTTATTTACACCCTCACTTTTAGATTCTCTAATTACAGCAAGCAAAGACATCCTAATTGTATCAGATAATTTAGCTGGAACTAAATCTTTTTCTAAACCAGTGTCAATATTTATACCTTTAAAGATGTTTATTAAATCTTCTTTAAATTTATTATTATTTTCTTTATTAAATTTTCTTACAGCAGTCTTTCCAAAAACATAATCACCTAAAACATTTGCAAAAATATTATCAACTTCATCTAGTTCTTCTATGCTTCTTCTTGTAATTGATCTTTCTTTTAAACCGTATTTCTGACTTAATTGCAATACAATTGCATCTTTACTAGTATTACCATCTAAGAAACGACTTTTTAACCTTGTCATATCATCTATGATATTAGTTAAACCTAAATGTGTAGCTTGCTCTGCAGTGTCTTGATCTCCTATATATCTAAAATGGTAATTATAACTATCTATATCTTTTATAAATTTATCCGTAAACTCAAGGCCGTTCATAAGGTAATCAAAAACTGCTTCATTTATTTTTGTTTGATAGTGAAGACCTATATCACCTAAAGTTGGTTTAGATGCTTTTTCTTCTTTAATTTTCTTAGCAATTGCTTTATCTGCTACCGTATGTTGTTGTACAGCATCACTTTGCAATTCTTCAACAAGAAAAAACTTTTCTTTTATTGGAAAGTCTGGTTCATTATTTTCTACAAAACTACCTCTTACATGAGCTAAAACATTACCGTCAGGTTGAAACATAATGTCATAATGACCTGCACTGTATTCAGTTCCTTTAGTATTTTTATTTACAATAACTATTTCTTTGTAACCATCTAAAGGCTGCATAACATTGTTATTAACATTTAAAGCTACTCTTTGCTGATCACGATATCGTGCATAACTTCCATCAAGAACTTCTATATCTACTCTGGGTACATTTCTATCTGCAAGAGTTTTTAATTGTTGTTTAGAATATTTTTTGTTATCGTCTAAGTTTTCTAAAAGACCTGACCAATACAATTCTGTTTTATTTATTTTTGGTGCTCTCTTTTCTAAAAACTTTTTAATTTGAAAGCCAGACATACCATCTTTACCAATGGCAAGATTGTCTAAAGAACCTAAAACAGAACTACGAAAATCTGCTAAATCTGCTTGAACCTCTACATTACTAGCATTTACACTTCTAACTAAAGGGTTTGTTTCTTTTTTAGATTTAGTAGGTGTTACTTCTGAATCCATATAATCAGTAATATCATCAAGACTTACATCATCTTGACCAACTACTTCTGCACCAACACCTACAGTACCAGAACG
>CERA01018477.1_pt1 | contig 11795 bp, 11 predicted proteins | sample 530881 | NCBI WGS metagenome assembly CERA01 (sample SAMEA2621061, study PRJEB7988) | marine metagenome | biome: marine biome (ENVO:00000447); feature: deep chlorophyll maximum layer (ENVO:xxxxxxxx); material: "saline water (ENVO:00002010), including plankton (ENVO:xxxxxxxx)" | depth 50 m
GTCATTTGCAATAAGACCACCGAATACACGACGGACAATTGGGAAAGCAACAGCAGCGAAACCTTCTACGTCGCCGCCTGCCATCGATGAAGCCGCCTCTTTAAGAAGCTGCTTTGCTTGGTTTTCGAGAAGACGCGCCATATTGTTTTTCTGCGCATCTGTCTGAAGACCTTCTAGAAGTCCGGTCTGCTCCCACTTATTGAGGAGTGCCGCACCTTCCTTACGCATGTCGCGTGATACGACACCTTCTGTAAGTTTTTGTAAAATAGACATTTTTTTAATCTCCTTTGTTTATTCTATTTCAATCCTGCCAAACGTTTCATCCTATCGGAGAATACGTCTGTATTGGGTTTTACCTCTTTTCGAGGAATAAACGCTGAAGAGCTACGTGTTACAACTTCGTTCAGTGATTCTTGCTTTCGGGTCTTTTTAGACTTTAAGCCCACTGCACTTTGAAGAGTTTCAAAAATTATTTTTGCTTCTTCAACTGTAGTTGCATTTGAGATAGCTTCGACAATTTTATCTTTTTGTCGCTCATTCAAGGAGATGCTATTTAAAATGCGATTCTGATATAACAACTTAGCATTAGTTAAGTTGCTCTCATCCAACTTTTCTTTAAGTTGGTTAATGACTGTGCCATACTTTTCTACTTTGTTTTCTAACAACTGGACTTTGTTGTTTGTTTTCTTTTGCTCTCTTAGGAGAGATTTGTTTTCTTTTTGGAGTAGTCTGGATTCTTTTTTAAGACCACGATCAGCAGCGGTGATGTCTGTGTTTTTATCACGACCAGCCTTTACGCTACGCATCCCATATTCTTTGTCTTCTTCAGTTTCCGGCTTTTTACCCTCTGCTTCCTCAAGTTCTTTTTTCTTCTCGTCCTTTTTTTCTTCTTTCTTTTTTGGTTTTTTTCTTGAGAAATAATCATCGCGCCCTGCGCTAGCAGCATCCATTGCGCTTCGGTAGTCGGGGTGGTCGCTCGTCATTCCCTCATCAAGATCAGGACCAAGCTCGGGCTCTTCCTCGGAAAGAAGTTCAGCGATAAGGTCGGCTAAGTTGGCTTCATCGATTTCGATTTCTTCGTCAAGATCTTCTTCTTCTAGAAGGTCGTTGATATCCTCATCAAGCTCAATCTCTTCATCGAGATCTTCTTCCTCGGTAAGTGCCTCAATTTCTTCAGCAACCTCTTCACGCTCAAGCATGTCGGCTGGGTCTAACGTGCCCTCTTCCATTTCTTCTGCCATCATCTCTTCGAGTTTGTCAAGATTAATTTCCACAATGTCATCATCCTCTGCTAGTTGCGCGGACGGAAGATCCTGTACCAAAGAAACATCACCGTCACCGGTCACTTCTAAAGCAACATCTTCATCTTCTTCTAAAGTGTCTTCCTGCTCTAAAATAGCATTAACAGCCTCTTTAATCTCAGTCTGATATTTTTCAACAACAGCTTCTTCGGCGGTTCTTTGAGCAGTTTCTTTTAGCTGCTCGGCATCAATAATAGCTTGTTCTAACATTGAGGACATACAAATCTCCTTTTATAACTAACATTAATTAGTTATGAAAATACTAAAAACCTATTTTTGTCTTTGTTCTTCGCGTAGTTGGCGCTCGCGGTTAAGTTTTTGAATAAGTCTTTTCTTTCTAAGTTTTTCTCTACGTCTTTTAATTGACGGTTTTTCATAACGTTTTTTAGATAAAACTTTTTCAATGACTCGTTCGTTTTTAACTTTTTTAGTAAAACGTCTAATCAGTTTTTCTACTGGTTCATCTCTATGTCTCGGCTTTACCTCGACGTGAATTGGTCTTTTCTTTCCCATGATAACCTCTAAATCATTTTTGACCAGTCGCGATTAGCAACTGCCATTATACCTGCGATATCCACACCAGCATCACTTGGTGAAACACCGCTCAATGCGCCTGCTTGACCATTGGAAGGATCTGCTGCCTCTTCTATTGGTTGTGTCCCGCTAAAAACATCTACACCAAAACCGGCAGCGTCTAGTAGTTTTCTTTTTTGTTCTTTCATCATTTCATACTTTTGTTCTTGTAACTCTTGACGCTGTTGTTGCATGAGTTTGTTATTCTCTTGCATTACAGGTCTTTGTTGTACAAAGGACTGCTGTTGGGGCTGAATGCCCTTTACAACCTCTGAAATGATATTAGATAGCAAGCCTTTCTCTAAGAGAACTTCTGTAATACATTCCTCTACGATAGGTTTAATAACTTTTTTTAGTTGTGATTTTTTCATTTTACCTCTTGTTTGAGTGGATTTTTTCAAAGTAAAGATCAAATGCCTCTAAAACAGCAATCGCCTCTGTAATTTGTTTATCGACACCCTCAGACAGACCTAACTTACCAAGTTCGGCTGATGCTGCTTTGCCAGCAGCCATACCTTTTTCTGTACGGGCACGACGAAGATTATAGTCTCTTTTCGATGTCCTTCCAGCGGTATAAGAATCTGATGCTATCATATCGCTATAGATCTTCTTTTGCATTCCTGCTCTAAATTTCTTATAAGCTTTAGGTTCCATGTCCACAATTTGCTTTAAAAAATTCAAAACAGCGGTTTTTGCTTGCACTGGTTTTATTATAGCGATCGCTCTCTCTACAGAGTCATTTGTTAAAAGCGATAATAATCCTCTTAAAAGCATTCTTCTTTGTGTGGGATCAACAATTAAGTCTCTAATGTCCTTGGCTGTTTTTGTAACAGATGCTGGCTTTGCTTCTTCTGGGGCTGCTGCAGCATCTCCTTCAGTGGACTTAGTTGGAGGATCACCTTTCGCATCTTCTGCCGCTTCGGCACTAGCTATTTGACTTGCTGCATCTTTACCTAAATCAAAGAATATTCTTGATAAATCTTTGTGATCTACTCTGCTTAATTCAGGATCTCCATCTAAGAAACGCTTAACCGTATCCTCTGCTTGTTTTTTTGTATAAGTTCCTTGATCTCTAAGGGTGACTGCCGCGGCGCCTGCTGCATCTTCAATCTTATCGGCTATCTCCATGTCTTCAATGTCTTTGTCAGTAGGACTCCAAGTTCCAAGAAGTTTTTGTAGCCACTTTTCATTTAAAGTTTGTTTCCGGCGTGATTCCCAAAGCATCTGCTCAACACTTGCGAATTGTTCTTTGCTGTTTAAAGAGTCAATTATCTGTTCTTTTATGATTTGCCTGAGTTGTCCCTTTGTAACCTTCATTTATTCTGCCCCCTTAGTATTTCGTTTAATGTGCGATTGATTCTATCGCCTTTTGTAAAAAATTCTTTTGACTTGTTTTCAGACATCCGAAGTTTTACATCACCTTTGTGCGGTTCTAAAACATAAGCACCAGGGGATGAAGGTTCTGAAACAGCATCAAAACAAATAAGTTGTAAGTCGTCTTGCACAACTTGAATGGAGTTTCCTTGTCCATCGCGACTTTCTTTTAGTGATCCCATGGCTCTTGATGAGAAACCAAAAAGCACACCACTTTCGTAAAGACCTCTAAGTATCTCACCAGAGGGCGTCTTAAGAACTTTAATGGTTCCCAATACACTATCACCATCCCAATACATTCTTGTAATCATATGAGAAGCGTTTTTAAGATTTATAACTGAATCGTCTGGGTGATCGCATTCACCAATAGCACGATTATCTCTAATCAACTTTTGATAATTTTCAACTTCTCTTTCTAAAACGTCACGAGGGTAGGTTCTGCCGTTGCCATTTCTAACATTACATTGTTGTAATTTAGCAGGAAAGACAAGGAATCCTTCATTTAGCATTTTCTTTTCGCCTTCGTTTAGAAGGTCGCGACAACCTCTGTCGTCACATTTAAGTTCAAAAAATTCTCGTAAAAGTTGTTTAGCCATTATTAATCCTTGTAGCGGGCGTTACCCGCTCGCCTATCGATCCGCTGCAGCAGCGACGGACAGGTTGTAATTTCCATTTGGAAGTCCATTCGTTACGCATTTTTACTCCTTTTGGTTTACTTTTAAACCAAAGTCATTAACAAGCATTGCTAATAAATAACTTGTTCCAGAGGACAAACATCCCAAAAGAAAAGCATTTATTAAACTATAGTCAAATGTAAATAGTTCTGTAAAAGGGTTTATGCTCCATAAAAAAACTCCAGCCCAAAAACCAAAGCACAGAGGGCACCTATAGAGTTTTCCATAAAATCCTGCTTTGTCCATTAGTTGTCTAAATCTTTCGAATATAGAACCATAGACGACGATCATCGTTAGACCGTAAGCACATAAAACAAAATGCAATAAATTCATTTATTCCTCGTAGTAGTAACCGACAAGACCATAGGCAGCGGTTGAGCCTGGGTAGGTATTATTAGTGCCTTGTCTTGGTTCGTGGGGGATTTTTCCTAGTCGGGTTGTTTCGTCGTCGGGTGGATCTGTTAAAACCTTATCAAAATTATTTTCATACTCTCTATAAGCCTTAACACCAGGAGCCTCTTTGTGTAAGAATCTTGCAATTGAATAAACAGCAACATCAATAGGGCTGACATCTTTTTGTTTTTCCTCTGGTATTAGTATTGTGCCTTCCAGAGATCCAAAAACATTACCGCCTCTAACTTTGCCTGGATCTACAACTCCATGTTTTGAGAGGTATTCAAACATTCTAGATTGTGTCGCATAGACGTGATCACCATAGCGATCTTTAGAAAGTGCAAAAATTTTATTTTTGGAGGGTGATACCAATATATCAATATCTGGATGATCGAATATCATAACATCACCAGCCATTGTTTTTCTTGCTTTTAATTTGACGACGGCATCCGGCTTATCAATTTTTACTCGCACTGGGTTTGGCGTATTGTCTATTGAAATCTTCATTACGATACAATCTCTTTTTCAAGTTGTTGTATTTGCAAAACCTTGTAAAGTGTGTTTTTATTAATAGGCTCTTTGTTGACATTTTCTAAAATGCTGTAAACTTTTGAGAGGTTTTCTTTTATTGTTTCGTCATCTTGTGTTTCTTCTAGGGTTTGAGCCTCCGTCACAACCTGCTTTAGTCTTCCCACCTCTTCACTTAAATAAAAGTTAAATTCCAAGCCGTTATCGGCAAAAGAAGAAATGTAGTTAGAAAGTAGTTGCTTTTGGCTCTCTAGTAGTGTAGAGTAAGAATCATTAAATCTTTTAGTAAAGGTCTTAACAACCAGCGAAGACACTTGTGGGGTTTGTGTTTCTTTTACTGGTGTGGAAGTTAGACGCTGAACAACTTGCGCCTCTAAGAGCACTTTTGTTTTTGGTCCACTTGTGCTTCCAAATATTTGTGAAAGGGTGGCGAGATACTTATAGTTTGGAACAAAGTTATTAAAAACATCTTTTGACAATTGCTTATTGATTTTTGATATAGCAACACTCTGCTCTTTGAAAAGCCGATCTTGATTCACCATAGAGTGCTGTGTTTTAGCTTCCACGAGAATCTTTTCAGCAATTTTTTCTTGTAAGCTATTGTTTTCCATTAGAGTTTTATATAAATCTAACTCTTTACGAAGTTCCGTTCTTAGCGCAAATGCTTCTTTCATTATCTGAATGGCAGCATTTCTTTTCTCGTTGTTCTTTGCTACTGATTGCTTTACAATCTCTCTAACGAGTGCTTCATAAATAAAAGCAGTGTTTCTTTTTTTATTGTGCCTTGCCATTTAGTTTTGCTCCAAATCTTTAAATATCTCTTTTAATTCGTCTCTAACTTCGAAGATTTGTTTTTCTTCCTCTTCATAATTAGTTGCCTTGTTCTCAAAAATGCCTCTGCTCATAGACTTGAAAGAATCAAGACCAAGCATCGCTTTTGCATCTGATGACAAATTCATTGTTACTTGTCTTTTAGGTGCTCGCGATATTTCATGAGAGTGTTTAGCACGAAAGTGGCGCTTTCGAGCACCATCGGGGCGTTTGTCTACATCAACTGGTGTATAAATTTTTCCTTTCGATTTGTCGTCACGTTTACCAAGGGGTTCTTCATCGCCTGCCGATGGCTCTGCGAGTAAAGCAGTTTCTTCTGCTGGGGGTTCGAGAGCCGGCTCTTCACCGCCTAAATCTTCACCACCGAGACCTTCTTCATCTCCTAAATCACCTAACTCATCACCACCTAAGTCACCACCTCCGAGTTCACCTAGTCCACCACCAGTTGGGTCTGCAGCAGTTTCCTCGGCAACCTTTTCTAATGCGGTTGAAACCTGTCTGTCGTAGAATATTTCTCGTTGATTTCTTAAAAACTCGTCTTCCGAGACGTCAAAAATATTTTCAGCGATCCAACGTTTTGAGAAAAATCCTTCAGTTGCCTGCGCTGCAACACTAAACTTAGTGTTCCAGGTTTCAAGCTCCTGTAGCTCAGAAATCTTTGAAGGATTATTAAGTTTCAACTTAAAGTTAATTAAATCATCACCTCGGTAGCCAAGAACGTAAAGATGGATTGTTGCTATTTTTTCTAATTCAGATATAAGCGAACGTTGCATTCTTTGAACTGTTCTTGCAAAGCGGATATCTTTCTGTGCTAATGCGCCTTTTTCCTCTTCGCCACCTTCACCCCTAATAAGATAAGATTGTGGGATCTTAAGAGCAGAGAACATTTTATCTCGTAAATATTTTACATCATCAATATCGCCTGTAAAAGAACCACCAGGAAGTGACTCAATTGTTGTGCTAACTCCACCACGGACAGGAATAAAATAATCTTCCTCAACAGACATGGGATTGTAACGAAGGTCAACTCTGCCTGTCTCTGGGTCGACAACTTGATTTCTCTTCATGGAGGTAATAAACCTCTGCATAAAGTTTTCTACGTCTTGTGCTGGAATGTTTCCAACATCAACTTTAAAAACCTTTCTCTCTGGTGAGCGAACGATGCGGTAAGCCATCATTGCGTCCTCAAGAAGAGTTAACTGGCGCCATATTCTACGAGCAGGATCAAGAACTGATGTTCCATAAGGAGCGAATTTATCATTTCCTAAGATACGGAAGTGCGCCACCTGCCAGTTTTCGAAGGTTACACCAGCACTATTCCATTGATATTGCACGTAGTTTGGATTTTGTTTATCCTCGCCCTCAAGCCTTTCTATTTCACGAGAAGGAAGACCAATGACATTCTTAACTCCAAGATGCGAATCAATGTCCATATAAAGATAGAAATCACCATACTTACACATTGTTCGTGCCCAACCAAAAAGATTAAATTCAAGATTTAATACTTTGTAGTAAAGCGTCTCTAAAATCTGCTTTATCTCTTCGTCTTGACATTGGATTTTTAACATCCTATTATAAACATTGAATGTGGTCATTTCATCTGCGAAAATATCGAGAGCGGAAGCCAACTCTGGTGTATACTCCATTTGATCAAAATCTGCATAACGAGCTAAACGACTTTGAGTGCTCATGTTATAATTTGAAAAATTATCTAGAGGATTGTAGCCGGTGCGCTCAAATTTTTGACCAGCAACATCTTTAAAAGTCTGGGCGTATTTATCCAATCTTCTTCTACGAAGCTGTCTTGTGTTTTGTGTTCTATAGTTGATAATTGGACCAGAAAATAAACGAGTAAGCCTCTTGAAGAGAGGTGATTCATTATTTTTGGTATTTTTATTTTCTGCCATTTTTTATCCCTTAAATATCCAAGAAAAATCTTTTCTTATTTTTTGCTCTTCATCAAATCTTTCTCTTAAAGAGTCTTTATATTGACCAGGGGCTCTTGTGTCCAAATTTGTTCTGGTAGTTGATATGCTATTTAAGAAAGCTTTTTTATATTCAACATCTCGTTGATTTTCTATAATAGCTGTATCTCTAACCCAACAACCAATAGCTGCAGCCATAACCAAATCATCGTTATATCCGCGCTGGGCTTCCGGTCTTCCATTTTTCCAAATGAACGTATCTAACTCATTTGCCAAACGTTTAGAATAAATAGTCAAAACTTTGTTTCTTATGAACTCTTCGAACTTCGCAATGATTAAAGGTCTTGTTTTGAGAGACGTAGTGAAACCAGGGACAACAGATGAATCCCCCAAAGCAGCGTGTTGTTCCACATACTGATGAGAGCCTTTTTTACTATGGTAAACATTTTTATATCCCTTTTCCAAAAGCTTTTCTAGAACACTGAAGCCTACGTTGTTGTTTTCAACGACCAACATTGCCTCCTTATATTCTACACCAGTTGTGTAAAGTATTTCAGAAAAAAGGTCTGAGGTTGGCTTGCCTTTATATTCCGCTACTATCTCCATTGTTTGTAATTTAAATACATGAAATGTGCTTGAGTCAGCGCCATCGCCGCGGGCGACATCTGCCACTAATAAATAGTTGTCGTCATCTTGTGCCTCTTCCCATATCCAAGTGTTTCTATCAAAACCAACTTTATATTTTGGTTCTGATATTCCCTCTTTTATTCTTAGGATATCGTCTCCATGTATAACAGTATCGCCAGACGTATTAAAGTTACATTCATATTCTTGCGCAATCTGGCGTCGAGACATGTTTTTGGTTTCTGTTTTAAACCACTCGTCATCTCTATCAGGATGCACAGCCCACGGTAGGTTAACCGGAAGAAATTCATTTTCTCCGCTTTCTGCGCCAACAAATGTTTCGTGAAACCAATCTCCTACGCCATTTGGAGTTGAGATAGCAATACAACGACCACCAGTAGAAATGGTAGGATAAAGACCAGTCCACAATTCATCAAGTCCATCGATGTGTGCAGCCTCATCAATAACAAGAAGAGACAAAGCTTCTGAACGACCAGCATCACCTGACGTGGATGATGCCTTGACTTGACTGCCATTTGTAAGCTCGATGCTATTTTTGTTATCGACGTTGAAGTCTGCTATCTTCAGCCAAGGAGGTAGATTCTTTAAAATAGTTTTTACTTTTTTTACTAAGTTTGCTGCTGTCGCTAGTTTTGTTGCAACAATAAGAACGTTCTTGTCTCTATGAAAAAGAACCAACCAGGCAACGTAAGCAGCAGTGATGGTAGATATACCTAGCTGTCGGGCTTTCAGAACAACGATAAACCTGTGGAGTGCTAGTTCATCTACTAGATCTGCCTGAAAATCATAAGTTTTGAATGGAATAAGACCTTTTCCTGGGTGCGGTATCTTACAATATGTGTTGATAAAGTAAACGGGTTTCTTGCCCGATTTGACAACTTCTTTTACTATCTTTTCTTTTGTAAGTTTGTAAGCCATTAATCATTTGGTCTGGTTACGTTTTCGGGGTTCTTGTCGGTTGATTGCTCAAGAAACTTTTTAAACTTATCCTCTAGACGATCTTCTGATGGTTCGCCAACAGGAATAATATCTTTCATATTGCCTATGGTATATACCTTAGAGGCTTGAATAAAAGTTCTTATTTTCGAAATGTTCTGCAGAATCATAGATGCAGGACCTTCTTCTGTGAGAGCCAATGTATCTCCAGAGAGATTCTTATATTCTCTCTTTAAAAACTTTGTAATATCGGCAAAAGTTTGCTCCAATTCTTCATCAAGCTTTGTGTTGTGAAAAGAGGCTAACGGCATCTCTGACTGATAAGAAACAATAAGCTTTGGACCGCTCATTCGAACTTTAAACCCGTCCATAACCCTTGAATCATTCAAAGCGCAACCTTTTTCACGTTTAAGACCAATTGGATCATCTTTGCCATCTGTTCGAAACCTCGAATCATGTGATCCATCATAAGCATTTGCTGCCGCTTGATTGATTCCTTTAACAATATCATATACTGTAGCCATTAATTTTGCTCCTTGTCGGGTCGCCAGCCTTCTAACCATTTTTCCTCTCTGCCTTCGACCCATTGAATATAACATTTATAACAACATTCAAATTTGTTCATATATAGATCATCTCTACCAGAGAAAGAGTAAGTGTCACAAACCGGGCAAACTCTTTTTATTTCTTTATTAATTAGGTTTCTAGTGATGAAAAAGCCGTCTTCATTTATTTTGTCTTCAGCTTCTTTAGATTCTTCTGAATAAAAATGTTTTAAATCCTCTAAATATTGTTTTTCTTTTTCATCATCCCAGCCGGATTTTGGATTAGTAATGGATTCTTCTCCAAATTTCTTGGACATTGCTTTTTCTATTTTTGCAATTTGATTTAAATCTTTTTTCATTTATAACCTTATAGAAATAAACATTATTGTAACACTATAATAAGTAGTTTTTAATAAAAAAGGGGAAGACCCGAAAGTCTTCCCCAAGAGAACCTATACTAAAAGTAAAAGATTACTTGTTCTCTAATTGCTTCTTAAGTGAAGCGATCTGTGCGGACTGCTCTTGGATAGCAGAAACAAGGATAGCGGATAGACGACCGTAATCGACACCGTAGAGACCCTCATCTGTACCGTGAACAGCTTGTGGCACAACTTGCTTAAGCTCTTGCGCCATGAAACCGAAGTCTCTGGAACCGTCCTTCTTCCAAGTGAAGTTAACAGCCTTAAGGTTGTTAACAGTCTCAAGACCGTTATCGATAGCGGTAACGTCAGTCTTAAGTCTTTCATCAGAGTAAGTTACGAAAGCTGCAGCACGAATCTTGTTCTGAGCATTAGAGCCATCAGCAACGTCAACAGCGTACTCACTAGTTGCATCACCACCAAGCTGTAGCCAAGTTACGCTTGAAGCATCAGTAAACTTGAGACGGTGATCAGCAGCAACGTACTCCATCTTCTCGCTGGCAGCGCCACCGTGGAATGTTACGTCTTTACCAGAACCATCAGCACCGAAAGCACTTGTGTCGTTGAAGTGAAGACCAGCAGAACCACCGTCGAATCTAACCACGTTAGCAGCGGATACGAACTGGATGCTACCATCATCGTCATCACCAAAAGTTACTTTCTTGTCATCTTGCACAAGAAGACCCTCGTAGAACTCTGCCTCTTTGTGTAAGAAGATACCCTCTTGACCATTTGTAGTATCGAATACCATGTAGTTATCCGAACCTTCTTTGATCTCTAGAGCAGCAGAGCGGTTGTCAGTTAAGCTAAGATCAATGTCTGTGCCATCAGCAGAAATGCTATCAAGCGCAATGTTACCAACGTTAGTGATGTTACCATCGCGAACACTTAGTGAAGTAACAGTAGCAGCGCCGAAAGCAACTGTACCAGCTTGAATGCCGTATTGACCGAAATCTGCAGAGCCACTGAAGCGTAGACCGTTTGCCGTACCAGACATCTCTAAGATGTTATCAGCCGAAATGTACTTAAGGTGACTCTCGTTACCATTGCTACCAAGGTTAAGAACCTGATCATCTTCGATTGAAGCGCCCATCGCAAAGGATGCTTGCTTGCCAACCTGGATGTATTCTTGACCGTCTGTGGTAACAAACTTCATGTAAGAAGTTCCACCCTGGGTGATATCAAGCGCAGCGGCTTGGTTATCTGGAAGGTTAAGATCGATATCGGCACCATCAGCAGAAATGCTGTCAAGAGCAATGTCACCGACGTTTGTGATATTACCATCGGAAACGCTTAGTGAAGTACCAACGAGAGCAGCGAAAGTACCTGCAGCAGCAGAGTTAGCACCGATAACAGTACCATCGATTGCACCACTGTCTACATTGATGTTAGTGATTGCTTGGTTATTTGCGTCAAGAGCAGCACCAAGTTGATCAGCGCGAAGCTCGTCAACGTAAGCAACACCGTCAAGGTAAAGATCCTTGAACTCAGCACCAGAAGCACCTAAGTCAACATCATTGTCTGTCTCTGGACGTAGAACACCGTCTTGGAGGCGAACCTCAGTTGTGCCACCAATGTTAAAGTCAAGAGCGCTATTAGCGTGATCATAAAGAACAGCAGCGTGACCAGCGGTGCTAGCACCACCACCGAT
>CERA01013484.1_pt1 | contig 11724 bp, 14 predicted proteins | sample 530881 | NCBI WGS metagenome assembly CERA01 (sample SAMEA2621061, study PRJEB7988) | marine metagenome | biome: marine biome (ENVO:00000447); feature: deep chlorophyll maximum layer (ENVO:xxxxxxxx); material: "saline water (ENVO:00002010), including plankton (ENVO:xxxxxxxx)" | depth 50 m
TTGTTCGTAAAGAGCCAATGCATCACCTATACTTTCTACTAAAATTACTTCTTTTTTTAAATTAATTTCTTCATCTACGCCAGTATTTTTATTAAAAGCTGGATAAACCCAATTGTTACGCTTACCTATATGTTTCCATTTAGGATAATCATTATTGTCATCAACTTTCCTTCCTGAAAAGCCGATAATTTGGTCATGTTCATTATACACAGGGAAAACCATTCTTCTATACATCTTTCCCACTCCCGCTAAACCTACTTCAAAAGTTTTTTGGGTTTTTTCCGAAATGTTTCTTTTCTTATAAAAGTTATAGTTAGGGAATAATTTCTCTAAAGAAGAGTTTGGGTAAATTTTCTCCATTTGAATTTTTTCGTTAGGGCAATAAGTAGTTACTGTGTTTGTGGAAGAATTGGCTAAAATTTCTTCTATTTGTTTTTGATCTTTAAGGGTCAGGCGTATTAAAGCTTCAAAAGGTTTAGAGCCTTTGTTTTCCACAAAATCCATCCAAACCCCAGTGTTTTTGTATATCTTAACCGCAGTGTTGTTATCTCCGTCTCTATACAAAGCTTGAGTTCTCCAATGATCCCCGCAATCTATAAGGCTATAACCTATCGACTCCAAGATTCCTTGGAAGTCTTCAGAATTGATCAAAGTCTGGGATTGTTTCTTGGACTCCATCATTATCTAACTCTTCGTGACCATCTAGAACGCGAGCAATATCTCTAAGATCTCCGCGTTCTGTAATATTAAAATTATTAAAATCTAAATTAATAGCATTTTTTCTTAAAGAATCTCCTATTCTTACTGGCTCAACTGCACCCGCGATGTCGCTACCTAAGTGACGAGCTTTCACATTAATAAGCTTATGAGTGCCAAACCTCCCGCCTTCTGTCTCCATTTCATCAGCAGTTTTACTCCGCAAAATAAACATATGAGAGCAGAATTGAGTGATTCTATCTGACAATGAAACAATAGATTCATCGTCCACTATGTTTTCAGAGTTTCTGTTTGTTGTGATACCATATCTGTTAGATTGAACAGATGTGATCATAGGTATCACTGGATTGCCGTCATGAAGGATTTCTTTTTGAACACACTTTTTAAATTTATCCACCATTTCTCCGACTACTTGCCACTCTGATTTGTTGGAGATGTTTTCCGATGTAGTCTTAATATAATCAAAAGAAAAAACCATTTGATTCCCCCTGCCTACTTTCGCATAGTAAAATCTTTTCAAAGTATTTACCATAGAATCAACATCCATGCCTCCTACATTATAATAATAAAACTTTAGATTTTTTATCTTTGGCCATACAGATCTTACTTTATCGACCACATTTTCTCCAGCTTGTCTCCATTTACCGCTTTCCAACAAGTGCATAGGAACGCCTGATAGAGCCGCGCACTGTCTCATTATAAGTTCTTCTTTACTCATCTCGCCATTATCAAAATGTAAAACAGGCACATCATACTGCAAGCTGACCTTAGTCGAGTAATCCATGCAAAACTGTGTTTTGCCCACTCCCGAACGAGCTACAATAACCGTGATGTTTCCAGCCCTAAGAAGAGATCCATAAATATCATTAACTTTTGGATGCGGCCCCATCATCCCGAATTCTGTTACAGGATTATCGCCGCGCTCTTCGACGAGAGCCTCCATTTCTTCATAAATATTCTCTGGAGTATCGTTTCCTATTTCATAAAGGTTAATACGAGAATTATAAACATTATCAGCGACTTCGATGATATCCCTATATGAAGATTCAGGAGAAATACTTTTCATCTTCTTCGCTATCTCTTGAGAAGATTCTAAAATTTCTCTCCTTATGCTGTATTTCTTAAGCTCTTTAGCTGTTTTTAATATATTACCTTTGGGAACTTTTCTTAAAGATAAAGACTTAATGTAATCTGAAGGATTAAGATTGTCCTCAAAAGATAGCCCGACATCGTTCACTCGTTGAGCGATAATGATTTCGTCAATTTCGTCGCCAGCATCAATGGCTTGTTGGATTATTCTAAAAATAGCAGAGTGCAGAGAGCTTTGCTTAGAGTAAAAATCAGAATTGCTAATAAAATTAGAAATTTCCGCAAGACTTTCTGGCTCTTTAAGTAGTCCAGCTAATAACTGTTTTTCTAATTCAAAATTATATATCATTATTCTGGATCTGGTAACTCGGTAGATGGTTGGGTGAAATGATTTTCTAAAGCTTTTGTTAAGGCAAACTCTGTCATACCGCAGTCAAATTTACAATAGATAAGTGGCTTACCATTTTCAGAAGACACAGCCATAATCACACCTTTATATTTATCAGCTCCTCCAGATAATTCATAAAGCTTATCAACCATTTCTGTAGGGATACAAAATTCCCCCTCTTCACTTCCTTCTGGTAAATTCATAAATAAATATCTTGTTCGCTAAATAAAGATGCTTGTATTTCGTCTTGTGGATAAACTTCAGCTAGTTGTATTTTGTTTGCTTGGCAGAAATTTAATTTTTGCTCGTCTCTTTTGAGTTGATCGGCATATTTAAAATGATTTTTATGAAAGTGTTTAACGAATTTAGTATGTTGAGCGCCTTGAACTTCCACGGCTATTTTTTTATTAGCATTGTAGAAATCCAAAGTCAATCTGCTGCCGACAACTCTAAACTCTTCAAACACAATATCATTCTCCCAATATAATCGCAGGAATTTTTTTACGTTTGTTTGGAACTTGCTCCTACTGGGCTTGTCCCAATCAATTAAATATTTCTTTGCGTTTTTGAGATTTCTTTCTTTTCCATATCGATCAATAAACTTCATGCTGCAATTTGCTCTTTGAAATACTTCATCAAAAAATCACAAAGATCACGGTTTTCATCAAGAACTTTAAAAAGATTATTATCACCCTGTATTTGTTCTGGAAAGTCTAATTTGTTTTCTTTTAACAGGTCTAGAAAATCTTCAGTAGGTTTAATCCAAGACCCTTTCTTTTCCACAAACTCCCAAGCGTATAACAAGTCCACAATTTCTTTTTCAATCCAGATGGAATTGCCTCCCGATCTGTTATATCTTACAGGATAAGATAATCTTACATTTGATTTTTCATTAGGAGATTTAGCTATCAACACTTTCGCGAAGTGTCCAATGATAGGGTTTTTTTTCTCATCGATAGCTTTCAAACTAGGGTTTTGCAGAATCAAATCTGCTTTAATTCTAGGTTGAAATTGAATACAAGTATTAGCGTAATGCTGTAAAGCATATCCTCCTGTAGCCAGCCCTACATTATCAGGCTCTTTAGAATACTTATCTTTCATTTGCGATCTAACTTGACTGATAAATATCGCCATATGGCCTCTTTTGCCCAAAGCGATACTGGTTTGAGCACACCATCTAGCCGCGATAGAAGCTCCAGAAGCTATTTTAGCAAACTCATCAAAACCTTTAGCGGTGTCATTTTTGGCTGTTAAACCATCAACAGAGTCTAATATAAAACAATATTTTTGTGGGTTTTTTACATCATCTATTAGTTGTTTGATGCAGGTCATTGCTGTTTCATAAATATTTGTCTCTAAAACAAAACAAGTGCCGTCTACCCATTCGTCTGCTGACCACACAAACTTTACACCTGATCTCTTTCTTACCTCTGGAGAGAGCCTTCCTTCAGCTTTGATATATAAGCCCCTCGGTTTTTCCACGGTGTTTAGAAAATTTTTCATAACCTCTAAAGCTTCAGAAGTTTTGCCCCCTTCTGTAAGGCCAGTGAAACGATGTAACCCAGGCCCAAAACCTCCGTTCATGTTTAAGTCGAACTGCAAAGAGCCGCTAGAAACTTTGTAATCAACCTCTTTCTCAAAATTGTAATGATCCGTTTTATTTGATTTCAAAAAATTACCTAGAATATCGTTTGGTTGTGGTCCTTCACTCATTTAAAAAATCTTTTATAGTTTTATTTTTGCGGGTAACATTTCCATCAGCCCCCACCTTCTTGCCTATATTATAGGTCTTATATTTAGACAAGTCAACTTTAAAATTGAAAGCTCTATATTTTTCGTCGAGCCTCTTTTTAAGCTTGTCGCTGACAAGGTAAGCTAAAGAGTCAAACTTCTTGCTAAAAGATACAATCGCCATAAATTCTTGAGAATAGCGCTCACACAAATCGTTGAGCATCTTCATCTCTCTAGCGAAAAAAGGCCTTCTGCCTTTGTCGGGAACCTCTAGTAAGCGAAATAATATTTCTCTTTTATTAGGGCCTTTGGACTTGCTCACGGGTAAGGGTAAACCGCCGCCACATCTACGTCAATCATTTTTTTGATCAATTGGACAAAAGAGGTTTTAGGTTCCCAACCAAGCTCTTCGCGAGCTTTTTTAGAGTCTCCCCACAATAAATCAACTTCCGCTGGTCTGTAAAAGTCTTTATTAATTTCTACAAGAAGGTCACGACCATGAAAGTATTTTTCTTCTAAACCTTCACCGTCCCATCGACAGATGCTCCTATGAAAACCAGCAAAGTTGAAAGCTTCTTCTACAAATTCTCTAATTGTATGCGTTTCATTAGAAGATAAAACATAATCTTTTGCGTTTTCTCTGTTTTGATTGAGCATCAGCCATATACCTCTTACGAAATCTTCTGCATCGCTCCAATCTCTTTTGGAGTCAAGATTACCCAATTCTAGTGGTTTTGTAACTTGTCCTGTTTCATACTCTACGAGAATTCTAGCTACATTTTTAGTAATTTTACGAGTAACGAACTCTTCCCCCCTTCTGACTCCTTCATGATTAAATAAAAAGCCTTGTACAGCGTAAATATTGTAAGAATCTCTATAGACTTTAACTAAATGTCTAGCGGCGCATTTAGAGGCTCCATATGGGCTTCTAGGGCGCAGTGGATGAGATTCTGTCTGTGGAGACTCTACAACATCACCAAACTCTTCAGAGCTACCAGCGTTGTAATATCGGCACTTCGGAGCGTGTCTACGAATGGCCTCTAGCTGATGCAATACAGCCATCGCATTTGTTTGCATGTGTTGAGTCGGCATTTCCCAACTGCTACCTACAAAAGAGTTGGCCGCAAAATTAATAAAATAATCAGGCTTATGTTCAGCCAAAACCCTGTCTGTATTTTGAGGGTCTGTTACATCGAGGTCTATAAGAAAAAATCTTTCATTGTCTTCCAGATGTTTGATATTTTTGTGATTTTTAACACTAAGCCTCCTAGCTCCACCAATAATTGTGTGTTTTGTGTTTTTTAAAAGATAGTCTGCCATAAGGCTACCATCTTGACCCGTTACTCCTGTAATAATAATTTTTTTCATTTTAAAATCCAATCTTCTAAATTAAATCTAGGTTCCCAGTTCAAGATTTGCTTCGCTAAAGAGCTATCGCACAGAACGCTTTGCGCTTCTCCTTTTTTGTCTGGTTCATATACAATTCCAAAAGAAGGTCTATACATCTCCGCAACTTCCTTTAAAGAAAATTTTCTACCTCTGCCTAATTCAAAAGTGTGCCCATAGCTTTGAGTTTGCCATATTTTAATTAATCCTTCTACAATATCTTCGACATGAGTAAAATCTCTTTCCTTGCTCCCGTCCCCATAAATAGTAATTGATTTTTTTTCTCTATGAGCTTTATCCCATCTAGCTATAACTGTAGAATATTCACCGACTTCTATGTGATTCGGGCCATAAACATTATAAAATCTAGCGATAGATTGATTTAGGCCATATATTTTATGATACAAAATCAGCATTTCCTCGGAAACGTCTTTCATGAACGTATAAGGATTTTTAAACTTACCGCTATGGTGGGAGGAAGAACCTGAAAAAATTATGGAAATATTATTTTTTTTGCAAATTTCACATAAATTAAAAGTCCCCTGCACGTTTGACTGAAAGTATTCAGAGGGAAAATGAAAAGAGGGCTGTATACGAGCAAGAGCAGCCAAATGAAAAACAACATCTACATTCTCAAAGAGTCCCGAAATTTCCTTCATATTAGAAATATCTCGGTTAAAATAAAAAGCTCCTGTTACATGATTGTTAAAAGATCCTGTCGAATAATTATCAATTGATGTAACATGATGACCTAAATCCACCAATTTTTTACATAAATGAGAGCCAACAAATCCCGCTCCTCCCGTAACAACAATTTTTTTCATAAAACCCAATCAGTGCAAACACCTAAACATTTATAGTTTTTATCTTTCCAGTTTTTGTTATTATCAACAATGATTGACCTTTCGCAAATTTCTTTGTCGGGGAAAGTCCAAATAAAATTATCAGATGTTAAAGTGTAGTCGTCTGTTTGATGCCAAAAATATCTTAAGCTTGTCGGCAAAGAGTGCAAAGCTTCTAGATTTTTAGCGTGAATCCACAAATTTTTATTGCTCAATAAATTTGAGTCTATTTCATACATGGGTTCATCATGGCCCAAGTAGAAAGCTCCGTCTTTTTTCCAAATATCTACTTCACAGTGGTAACCCAAATTTAAAACTTTATAAATTTGTTCGGGCCTATTTTCGTTGTCTGGGTCTTTGCCAGATAAGTTTCCTCTGTGTGATATTACAATCATTCGACACAAATTTTGTCTCCTTTTTCACTATTAGTTTTGACAACAACTACATGACAATCTTCGATGAACTCGGGATCAGCTACCTCAAAAGGTTCCATGATGAATATTTGGCCACTCTTTAAGATTTGACCGCGCATCTTCATCACCCCTTTCATCAAAAAATTAATTTCAGTGCATTTTTCATGATAGTGCTTATCCCAAGGCTCGCCCTTTTTGTGGAATTTATATCCTACCTCAAAATCTTTTGTTTTATAAGCGCTGGGATCAAAGTCTCCGACAAACCAGCCCCCTTTCATTTCTTCTATATCTAAAAGTTTCATAATTATATTAACCTCACATTTCAATTCCCCATTTCGTGGCTGCGACACCAAACTCTTTGCCGTAATCTTCTGTTATTGCTTGTTTCATTGCTCTTGCTCCTGCGGCAGTCCCCATAGGGTGCGAAGTTATTGCTCCTCCAACATTGGCCATCCAGTTAGCATGGCCTACAGTTTTTTGGATATGTTTAACTAAACCTGGGTGCATACCACAGCTCAAAGCTGGAACTGAATTTTGAGAGTTAAGAATTGACATTATATTTTTAACTTCTTCATCTCCGCTTTCAAGATAGCCTCCAATCATACCTGCGTGAAGGGTTCCGCAGCCAGATAACGAAACAAGCTTAAACATCAAAGAGGGTTCAATGCTGTAGCGATGAGAATGATGGTTTAATACTCTATCTCCGCTTTTTTGGTAATGCATCAAAAGAGGTAATTCAGTCTCCCTTATCGATTTATAAGCTCCGAGGCCGCAATGAAAATTTACATGAATTCCGTTACCTCCTAAGTCATATACTTGTTGGACACGCTTAAGCAAATAAGCGGGGTCTGAATGGATGGAAACACAATAAAATACAGGAGATCCGCAATTCGCTAAATAGTTAGATACTAGCTCAACTCTTTTTTCTAGTGGGCAGTGAGCAGCTCCCGATAAGATTTCATCTTCTTTAATAAAGTTACAACCTCCATCGACAAGTCTTTTCACTAGCTCTAAATGTAATTCAGGAGTAAGACCAATTTTAGGCTTAGTAATTCCTCCTAAAATTACCTGATCATCAGGAATTTTGCAGTGCTCTTTAATTTCTTTAAGTCCAATAATTGGACCCTTAAGGCACGATAGCATAGTAGGTGTAAATTTAATATCAAGCATCCTACATTTTTCGATTACGTCAATATCCATCTGCCCCCCCATTGTTTGCACAAGTAATTGAGAAATACCGTCTGTGGCAAAATCAATATTTGCTTCAGGGAATGCAATAGAAACATCACCTTCCACTTTCTTTTCTAGTTCGGATTCATCAGCTAAAACAATACAAGCATGATTTTCAAACATTTCTTCCGTTTCCATTTCTGCTCGTTTCGCAGGGTTTCCAATCGATTGGCCTACTGCCAAATTAAATGCAGCTTCGCGTAAAGTCGAAGAAGGAGAGGACTTAAGGTGATAGGTGGCGATGTAATATTTGTTTTCGTCCACTTTGTCTCTAAATAAGCTTTTCATTTTGTTTTAAAGTTTTTATAATAATTTAAATCACTTGGTATTCCAATTGGATAATGCTCGTTAAAGTGATAAGCTCCAATTCTTTTTCCATCATTAATTAAATAATTATATGAAGGAGCTACATAAAATTCATTTAAAGTGCGAGCGTTTTTTTCGACCATAACACGATAAGAATCAAAGAAATAGGAAGTTTTCTTCCAATAATGTAGCCCATTTGTCGCGTATTCGCTCAATACTTTTTTCTCTTGAGCTTCGACGACAAGGCCGTCATCGTTTAATTTAACATAACTGTTTTTAGGAGAGCGAGAAAAGAATGTTCCTAAAACGCCGTCATAATCGTGTGAATGAGCAAATCTTAAAAACGCCTCGATATTAAAATCTTCGATAATTTGATCGCAGTTTATAATGATTAATTCATCGTCCTGATCTACTAGATCTTTCGCCTCATAACAAGTAGAAGCTGGGCCATCTTTTAGTTTTTCTACAACGCAAATGTCTACATAAGGAGCAAACTTTTTAATTTCTTGAGAAAGATTAAATTTTAAATCATGTTCTTTGAGAATACAGCAGATAAACCGATCATCCTCTCGCTGTCTTAAGTTTTCTAATACAAGCTCAAGCATCGGGCGACCATCTAGAACCTCAATAAGAGGCTTGGGGATTTTAGAATGGAATCTAGCGCCTAAACCAGCGCAAGGAATTAAGAATGTCATAAATTTAATTGCTTTTTAAGAAAAAATCTAAATCTTCGGGGGTTCCTAAACCCCACATCTTTTCTATATTAAAGGTTTTAACTACTTTACCGTCTTTAATAGCCTCATTAAAAACAGGGCATACATAGAACTCATTGTTATGTCTTATGTTTTTTTCTATCATTTGCTCTGTATATTTTACATAATCAGAACCTTTTTTCCAGTAATAGATGCCAACTGTAGCTATATCAGAGATAGGATTTTTCTCCGCTACTTCAGTGACGCTACCGTTATCGTCAACTTTAGCAAAAGACCATTTGGGGTGGGTTGATTTAAAGGTAAGGATTCCAGCGTCAGCATCTTGTTCCTGCATTTTATACAAAAATTCGCTAGCATCCCAATCTACGTATTGATCTGAATTAGCGATCAAAAGAGGTTGATCGTTATTGATGACATCTTTACTTAACAGTGTAGTGCAAGCCGCTCCTTCGGTTATCCCGTCTGCTTCTATAATATGGCAATCGGGAGAAATTAAATTTAGAAGAGTGTCTAAATTATATTTGTTACGATGAGATTTTTGGACAATAAAAGTATGAGGGCTTTCACAATTAAGGTTTTCCACAACTGTTTGAATCATCGGCTGACCTCTGACTTCTATTAATGGCTTCGGGAAGGTATATCCTGCGGCTTGGAACCTGCTACCCGCACCCGCCATAGGGATTAAGACGTTTAAATTTGAATCTTGCCAACGAGTAGTCATAAGTTTTTTGTTACCGCTTAACTGCGATGTTAAAGTTTTTATTGTTATTTCTTGTGGGCTTTTTACTCTCCAGACATTAGCGCCACTACGTTGAGCGGCTAACAGGCCATTAGGAGAATCTTCAATAATTAATGTATTTTCTGGGTTGGCCTTAAAAGCCGACATAGCCTCCCAATACATTTGAGGGTGAGGTTTTGAATTTTCTACATCTTCATTGGATAAGATATAATCAAAGAATTCAATTAAGCCAGCGCGACAAAGCATTCCGTAAACAGATTTTCGGATGGCGTTCGAGCAACACGCCATCTTTATATTACGAGAGCGCAACCAATTAAAAGCCTCAATTAATTTTAAATCAGGTTTGATAGTGGAAAATTTTTCAGAAGTAATTTTTTGTTTGGTTTGCCATATATTATCGTGAGTGTGTGGTGGCAAGCCAAAAGAGTCGCTTAAAATGTTTAACTTATCTCGGGTTTTTAAACCGTCGAAGATATTCAAATGGTCTGATTTGCTTATGCAAAATTTTGGATCAATTTCGGCCAGAGCTTTATTTAAAGCATCAAAATGAATGTGTTTGGTCTCTACCAACACTCCATCTAAATCAAATATAACAAAATCAATCATGTTTTTTTATATAAGCTGTCGGACACAAACAATTTAAAGACTTTATGTCTAAATTTTTTTCTTTAATAAACTTATCAACACCTTTTGACTCACTCCATTTATGATAGCCGTATTCATCAAAAACAATTAATCCTCCTTTTGTCATATTGTCCCAAAGGTTATTCAAGGCATTATAAGTGGGGGTCTCTAAATCAACATCCATGTATAAGAGAGATATCTTAAACCCAGGATTTTTTTCTGAAAATTCTTTTGTAGTTGAAGAAATATCTCCTTCTACTAACATAAAGTCAGAGTCTGTAAATTTATGATTGCGTATTTGATTAGCGAGATTTTCTTTAAATGAAACTTTGTGTTCGAAGGCTCTTTCAGAGAATAAAACATCCATTGTATTTTTGTCTGTTTCGTCAGAAATAGAGTCCATTAATTCTTTAGTATTAAAGAAATCAAATCCTAAAACTTTTTTTGATGAATTAGGGTTGAATATATTTTTTAGTTTTAAAAATGTATACATGCCCGTCCCTTTAAAAACACCGCATTCCACTATATCTCCTGGGATATCCTTAACTTCATTATATAACAAGGCTCTTGAAACAAGCTTATTGAATAGTCTTGTATCATCACTCAAGATAAAGCTATTGAAGGCATCGTATAAATCTTGAGACACTTTAGATAGCTCAATGTTTTTTAATGTTATTTTGTCATCCATGTCAATGGTCAGAGAATTTTAAAAAGTCTAAAGAAAATTTATCATTCTCTAATAAATAATATTTCAACAAAACATGCTGGTTTAACATGTATATTTCGTCTATTTTTTCAGAATGCCGAGGAGATTTATTGAATATTTCTTGAGAAAATCTGTTTTCTGAATTGCTGTATGGAAATCCACTAGTGATAGATTTTTTATAGTCACTGTTATGTTTTAAATATAATGGGAGCTTGTCATAAATTCTCGACAAAAAATCAATATTTTGAGGGTTAGAAATGAAAAACCAATCTGGCATTCCTGCGTTGAATTGATTCCAATACATCGAATATAGATAATCAGCGTCTATTTCATGTAAATTTGGAATTTTAAAATTTTCGGTAGATACATAACCTAAATCTGGTCTGCACAAAACAACCACATCGTAGTTTGTTTTATTTTCTTTTTCAAACTTTTTTCTTAATTCGCAAACCTTTTTTCTGGAATAAAACATACTAAAGACTCTTTTCGCGGTGCCTTTGTCTAATATGCTATTTATATTGGCTACTTTATCTTCAAATTCTTTCTGTACTTCGAACTTAAAATCTTTTGGTTCAAAGATGTTAACAACTTCAGATTCGATTTCTTTAGAGAAAGAATATATAAAGGTATCAGCCTTGTATTCTTTTATCTTTTCAGTTAAATATGCAAATTTATTTTCATACGCTGCGGAATGTGTGGTGCTGGGTTTAAATAACCCTGATATACAAAAAGCAATTTTCATTTTAAAATAAATTTTTTATTTACAAACACAATATCTTCTTCAATCCCTAAAGCATTCGACAGGCAACATTCGACTACAAACCCTTTGTCTTCCATAAA
>CERA01008059.1_pt1 | contig 11614 bp, 17 predicted proteins | sample 530881 | NCBI WGS metagenome assembly CERA01 (sample SAMEA2621061, study PRJEB7988) | marine metagenome | biome: marine biome (ENVO:00000447); feature: deep chlorophyll maximum layer (ENVO:xxxxxxxx); material: "saline water (ENVO:00002010), including plankton (ENVO:xxxxxxxx)" | depth 50 m
CAAAAGACCCCACCCCCTTTAAATAAAAACCCACCTAAGTCAAAAATAATGCGCCAAACTAGAAACCACCCCCTTATGGAACCTTTAACCTCCCTTTACTTTTCTCAATAAGTTCCTATACTTACACCTTACGACACTAGGTCTGCGATGGTAACGCTATGGATTCTTCCGAAACGGCTACTCCTATTGAGTTGCCAGTAAATCTCAAGTATGCAGAAGTGCGCGAAACCGCAGAGGCCGCTTGCCGCAACAAAGAATTGCTGGAAGCGCATGATTTACAGCTTGTCACCCCCGCAGCTCCTGTTGAAAAAGCCACTACCAAACCAGATAGCGCCGGGAAAGTTACCGTATCGCAGCTCCAAGCAGTGAATATCCTGAAAGAACATGGTAATTCGTTGAATGCCACCCCTGCCAAGCTCCGTGATTTCGTAGTAAACAGCCTTATTCTGGAGACACAGAGCGATAAAGCCTCTGAACGTATCTCTGCTTTAGTTAATATCGGCAGAATTAGCGAAGTTGGACTGTTTGCTGACAAAAAAGAAATAAAAGTAACCCACCAAAACTCTCAAGAGCTACGGCAAAAGCTAAAAGAAAGCCTATTAGAGCTAAAAGAGAACAAAGACGGCATCTATGAGGTAGCCAAGTAGCATGAGTGCCGTGTTACAGCCTACTCAAACCGAAGAAATAGCCAGTGAAGCCGAACTTGAAGCCCTTTTATCCGATGCAGACAACTATTCGGACGAAGAAACGCAACGATTACTCGAAGTAGTTGAAAATTATAAGAAAAAACGGCGTGTTGAAGCGGCTAGACGTGATTTAATCCAGTTTTGCAAGCGTATGCAGTCTGATTACAAGGTAGGCAAGCATCATCGCATACTGGGTGACCTTCTAATGGAGATAGAACAAGGTCGAGAGTACGACTATGCTGGCAAACCCCTGTCTAACACGGGGAAAGACCGTATTTGTGTCAATATGCCCCCCAGACACGGTAAATCCCAGTTGGTTTCTATCTATTTCCCCGCATGGTTCTTGGGTAGGAACCCCGATAAGAAGGTATTGATGGTCTCACACACCACAGACCTTGCGGTGGACTTTGGACGTAAGGTGAGAAACCTCATAGGTACGCCTCAATACCAAGAGATATTCCCTAATACCAAACTGGCGGTGGATAGTAAGTCGGCAGGACGGTGGAACACCAGCGAGGGGGGTGAGTATTTCGCCTGTGGTGTGGGTTCAGCCCTTGCAGGTCGTGGTGCACACCTGCTTCTGGTAGATGACCCGCATAACGAGCAGGACATCATTAACGGTAATCTTGATGTGTTCGATAAAGCCTACGAGTGGTTTACCTTTGGTGCTCGTACTCGTCTGATGCCCGGAGGTCGGGTGGCTATCATACAAACACGGTGGCATCTGGATGATTTGACAGGGCGTGTGACACGGGACATGGCGCAGAATGAGCTGTCGGACAAATACGAGATAGTGGAGTTTCCTGCGATACTGGATGTCAATGATAAAGAGAAACCCTTGTGGCCTGAGTTCTTTAATCTTGATGCGCTTCACCGTACCAAGGCTTCAATGCCGCTTTTCCAGTGGAACGCCCAGTACCAACAGGAACCTACCGCCGAAGAAGCTGCTCTGGTGAAACGGGAGTGGTGGAAAGAGTGGAAAGATGAGAACCCGCCACAGTGTGAGTATTTGATTATGTCTCTGGATGCCGCAGCCGAGAAACATAACCGTGCTGACTACACAGCGATAACTACATGGGGTGTGTTCCATAATGATGAAGAAGGCAGGTACGAGATAATCCTGTTGAACTCCATCAAGCAGCGATTAGAGTTTCCTGAACTAAAAGAGTTGTCTTATAAAGAGTACATGGAGTGGGAACCGGATGCATTTATTGTGGAAAAGAAAGGTAGTGGCACGCCTTTGTACCAAGAATTTCGCAGAATGGGTTTAGTTGTGCAAGAATACACACCTCACAGAGGTTCAGGCGATAAAATGGCGCGTCTTAACTCTGTTGCTGACATCATCAAATCGGGGTTAACGTGGGTTCCCCAAACACGTTGGGCAGAAGAACTTGTGGAAGAAGTAGCGGGATTCCCGTTCATGTCCAATGATGACTTAGTGGATGCAACTGTAATGGCGCTTATGCGATTTAGGCAGGGTGGATTCATACGATTACCCACGGATGAACCTGATGAAGTGCAATACTTTAAGCAACGTAGAGGCGGGTACTACTAATGGCTATTGAGAAAAGTTTATACCAGACTCCTGAAGGAATAGGAGTTGAAGAAGAGTCCACGATGGAAATTGGGATTGTAAACCCTGAGATGGTGACTTTAGATGACGGGTCTGTCGAAATTACATTGGTTCCTGAAGAAGGTCTTGAAGAGACTATGGGAGCGCCATTTGATGCCAATCTTGCCGAATATTTAGAAGATTCTGACTTAATAGGTATTTCCTCTGAGCTTGTAGGCCATGTTGAAGGAGATACGTCAAGCCGTAAGGAATGGGCAGATACCTTTGTTAAAGGGTTGGATGTATTAGGTTTTAAGTACGAAGAACGTGTAGAGCCGTGGGAAGAAGCCTGTGGAGTCTACAGTAATGTGTTGGCAGAAGCCGCTATTCGTTTTCAAGCTGAAGCAATGAGTGAAACGTTCCCCGCTGCTGGCCCTGTCAAGACCAAGATACTTGGTGAAGTCACCAAAGAAAAAGAAGACGCTGCATCGCGTGTCCAAACGGACATGAACTACGAGCTTACTGAGGTGATGATGGAGTATCGCCCGGAGCACGAACGTCTACTTTACAGCCTTGGTCTTGCAGGGTCTGCATTTAAGAAAGTGTACTATGACCCCAATCTTGGGCGACAGGTCGCTATGTACATCCCTGCGGAAGATGTAATTGTGCCTTATGGTGCGTCTAACATAGAGACTGCTGAACGTGTTACACACGTAATGCGTAAAACCAAGAATGAAATGATAAAACTGCAAGCGGCTGGCTTTTACCGAGAGTTAGAACTCGGTGAGCCTGTTTATTACCACACGGATATTGAAGAGAAGAAAGCCGAAGAAGGTGGTTATACGCTCAATACCGATGATCGGTACACAATACTAGAAATTCATGCTGATCTTGTTATTGATGGTGTGGATCAGGAAGATGAAGATTCTCTACAGATAGCTAAACCTTACGTGGTTAGTATCGAACAGGGGACAGGGGAAGTACTGTCGATAAGGCGCAACTGGAACCCTGACGATTCTTTGACACTCAAGCGTCAACATTTTGTCCATTATTCTTATGTACCCGGATTTGGCTTCTATGGCCTTGGTTTAATTCACATTATTGGTGGTTACGCTAAAGCAGGAACTTCAATTATCCGTCAATTAGTTGACGCTGGTACATTGGCAAACTTGCCCGGAGGGTTAAAATCTCGTGGGTTAAGGGTTAAAGGAGATGATACTCCAATAGGGCCGGGAGAGTTTCGTGACGTAGACGTGCCAAGTGGCAGTATAAAAGACAATTTAATGACGCTTCCTTATAAGGAGCCAAGTCAAACATTACTTGCTTTACTACAACAGATAACAGAAGAAGGTAGGAGACTTGGCGCTATCTCTGATATGAACATATCGGACATGAGTGCTAACGCTCCGGTTGGGACTACATTAGCTCTCCTAGAACGTACTTTAAAACCAATGGCTGCGGTTCAATCGCGTGTCCATTATGCAATGAAACAAGAGTTTAAATTACTCAGAGCTTTGATTGCTGAGTATGCGCCTGAAGAATATATGTATGTGCCCAATCGTGCAGAGCCTCGTGCTAGACGTGCGGATTACGACACTGTAGAGGTCATTCCTGTTAGTGATCCTAATAGCAGCACAATGGCACAACGTGTGGTGCAGTATCAAACAGTGCTTCAAATGGCACAAGCTAGTCCACAAATTTATGACCTGCCTCAGTTACATCGGCAAATGATTGAAGTGTTAGGGATAAAGAACGCAGACAAATTAGTACCGACTTCAGATGATGTAGAACCTGCCGATCCAGTGTCTGAAAATATGGATATACTAATGGGCAAACCAGTAAAAGCCTTTATATATCAAGACCATGAAGCCCATATTGCTGTGCATGAAGCGTTCTTGCAAGACCCACAGATTGGTGGGTTTATACAGCAAAGCCCCACGGGGCAACAGGTTGTTGGTGCTATAAAAGCTCACATTGGAGAGCACATGGCATTCTTGTACAGACAACAGATGGAAGCGCAACTCGGTGTAGAACTACCTGCTATGGGAGATGAAATGCCAGAACAGGCAGAGAAACTTCTTTCACAGGCTATGGCTTCAGCAAGTTCACAGCTTACTGCTCAAAAACAACAGCAAGCGGCGCAAGCGGCTCAACAACAACAGGCGCAAGACCCTGTATTCCAGATGAAACAAGCAGAATTGCAGATTAAAGCGCAAGAACAACAGAGAAAAGCAGCTAAAGACGAATCAGATACGATGCTTGATGCAGCAAGATTAGAGCTGGATACGCAGAAAGCTAAGAATACTGCGGCTATTGAGGCTTCTCGTATTGCTTCCATGACAGAACAGGCTGATGCAAAACAGAACTTAGATGAGGCCAAAACTATAATTGAACTCGCTAAAACCGATACAACTAAAAAAGAGTAATATTTTATGGCAACGACCGTCTTTGACGTGCTGGAAGAAAAATTAACTGAGTTACAGAAACAACAGGAAGAATTCGTTAGCGGTAGTGGTGCTCAAGACTACGCCGAATATAAGGAATCGTGCGGAGTAATCCGGGGTCTAGCTACCGCACGCAGAGAAATACAAGACCTCTCGCGTACATATATGGAAGATGACGATGCCTGAAGCGATTGCAACAACGGCTATTGAAGCCAAGCGAAAGAAGAAAATAGCGGAACAGGAATTTGAAAGACAAAAAGAAGTAGTCTTAGATAAACATGTTCCCAAGCCTGTTGGTTATAGGGTTATGGTGGCCTTATCTAACGCAGAAGATACGTTTGATAGTGGTATTGCGAAAGCAAATCAAACAATCAAGGAAGAAAACATTCTCCAGATGACAGGCGTTGTCTGTGATATGGGAGATGAAGCCTATAAGGATAAAGAACGTTTCCCTAGTGGCCCGTGGTGTAAGGAAGGAGATTACGTAGTATTCCGAGCAAGCACAGGTACTAGACTTAGAGTGGGTGATGTTGAGTATCGCATTATGAATGATGACTCAATTGAAGCCGTAATTGACGATCCGAGTAAACTGACTCGTGCGTAAGGAGTAAATTATGCCAATGCAACACGTAGAATATGAGTTTCCTGATCCAGAAAAGGATGAAAAACTACAGGAAGTAGAGGTAAAGGAAGAAGAAGCAGTAGACACTACAATAGAAGTAGAGGGAGCTGTAGGGCGTGAAACTATAGGAAAGCCCGATAAAAAGGAAGATACCAAAGATAATAAGGTTGAAATAGAAGTAGAGGATGATACACCTGCCGCAGACAGAGGGCGCACACCTTCGGAACCTCCTGAAGAAGTTACTAACGCAGAGTTAGAAAATTACTCAGATAAAGTTAAAAAGCGTATCCAACATTTTAGTAAAGGATACCATGATGAGCGAAGGGCCAAAGAGCAAGCTGTCCGTGAACGTGAAGAAGCAATAACTTACGCTCAAAAACTTATTGAACAAAATCAAGAACTTAACGCTAGAGGGGCGCAAAACCACAATGCTTTGATTGAATCTGCTAAGAAACAGGTTGAGTCTGAGCTTGCCGTTGCCCAAAAACAGTACAAAGAAGCGTATGAAGCAGGAGAGCCAGATGCGGTGCTACAAGCACAGACACTGCTAAACGCTGCTCAAATACGTTTAGATAAAGTTAGTGGTATGAAACAGCGGGAAATACCTGCAAATAACCAAACTACTTTACAAAATACTGAAAATAATGTTCAATCACAACAACTTGCGCCAGAACAACCGCAGCGAGACGAAAAGGCCGAAGCATGGAGAAGTAATAACTCTTGGTTTGGGTCTGACGATGAAATGACCGCGTTTGCTCTAGGACTGCATACGAAATTGACGAAAGAGGGTGTAAGTCCTCAATCAGATGAATACTACGAGAAGATAAATTCTCGTATGCGACAGATATTCCCCGATCAATTTGATGAAGGGATAGAAGATGAGCCAGAGGAGGCTCCCAAGCAAAAACCAAGCAATGTGGTTGCACCCGCTACGCGGAGCACTTCACCTAAAAAGGTGAAATTAAAGCAGTCACAAATAGCTGTTGCGAAAAGACTTGGGGTTCCATTGGAACAATACGCCAAAGAGGTTGCTGAATTAGCGAGGAAACAAAATGGCTGATAATAAACTACAGAAGTCCAGAGATAGCGAAAAGAGAGAAAAGGATACTCGTAAACAGGCTTGGAATAGGCCCGATACACTGCCTAGCCCAACGCCCGAAGAAGGGTATGCCTATCGTTGGATACGTATTGCCACAAGAGGCGTTTCAGACGCTACTAATGTTTCTTCTAAATTACGTGAAGGTTGGGAGCCAGTAAAAACAGATGCTCACCCTGAGATATTTTCTGATGCTGTCGCTGATGACAGGTTTAAGGATAATATTATTATAGGTGGACTAATGCTTTGCAAAGCTCCCGAAGAACTTGTTAAAGAGCGTAATGAGTACTATAAGCAGCAAACTGCTGCTCAAATGCGTTCTGTTGACAACAACTTAATGCGCGAAAGTGACCCTCGTATGCCTATATTTAACGATAGGAAATCAACGGTCTCTTTTCGTAAAGATTAATTAGGAGTCTATCATGGCATCTTCTGCTACCCCTTACGGCTTAAAAGCCGTAAATCTGATAGGTGGACAGTCTTACGCTGGTTCTACCCGTCAGATAAAGATAGCGTCAGGTTATGGTACTAACATTTTCAATGGAGCAGTTGTTTCCATTGTTGCTGGAGGTACTATCGAACTTGTGACGACTAATGGAGATAACTCAACTCCATTTCCAGCAGGTACTATTGGCGTATTTGTTGGTTGCACCTACACTGATCCAAGCACAGGACAGATTACTTTCAATCAATATTGGCCTACGGGCACTGTAGCGTCTGACGCTAAAGCATATATTGTTGATGATCCTGATGTGGTCTTCCAAGTACAGGCTGCTGGCTCTGTTACTCAGGCAGATTTGGGTCAAAATACTCATTTTGATGCGGTTCAATCTACTAGCACTGGAAGCACTGTTACAGGTAATTCCAACACTGCGGTAGATGCAACAACGGCTACGACTTCTGGTTTTGCTTTCAGAATCGTTGATTTTGTTGACGGCCCAGAGTCCACCGTTGGTGATGCGTTTACGGATTTGTTGGTTAAATTCAACCCAGACGCGCATTCATACACCAACAAGACCGGAATTTAAGGAGCATTGAGACATGGCTATTTCAAGAGCACAACTACTCAAAGAACTCCTTCCGGGCTTAAATGCCTTATTTGGTATGGAGTATCAAAAGTATGGTGAAGAACATGCTGAGATTTTCGAGACTGAAAGCTCAGACCGTTCTTTTGAAGAAGAAACTAAGTTATCCGGTTTTGGAGCTGCCCCAGTTAAAAACGAAGGCGCTGCCATTGCTTACGATAACGCCCAAGAAGCGTTTACTGCTCGGTATAACCACGAGACAATTTCTATGGGATTCTCAGTAACTGAAGAAGCTATTGAGGACAACCTATATGACTCTTTGTCTGCGCGGTATACCAAAGCACTAGCACGCGCAATGGCTTACACCAAGCAAGTTAAGGCTGCTACGATATTGAACAGTGCGTTCGATCCAGCAACTACTTATGGCGATGGTGTAGAGCTTTGTTCTACTGCACACCCTTTGGTGTCTGGTGGTACTAACTCTAATGAGCCAGCTACTGGCGCTGATTTGAACGAAACTTCTTTGGAAGCTGCGGTCATTCAGATTGCTAATTGGACTGACGAGCGTGGTTTGTTAATAGCAGCCAAGCCTCGTAAGTTGGTGGTTCCTGCTGATCTTCAGTTTGTGGCAACTCGTTTGCTAGATACTGAGTTACGTGTGAACACATCTGACAACGACATCAATGCCCTACGGCATAATGGTTCAATCCCAGAAGGTTACACAGTTAACCATTATCTGACTGACACCAATGCTTGGTTCTTGATGACTGACGTTCCAAATGGTCTTAAGCACTTTGTGCGTACACCAATGCAAACCTCAATGGATGCTGATTTCGATACTGGTAACAGTCGATATAAAGCCCGTGAGCGTTATAGCTTTGGCGTATCTGACCCATTAGGTATCTTCGGTTCCCCCGGAGCTAGCTAAAGCTAGTTGAGAGAGGGGCACTTGTTGCCCCTTTTTCTTTGATATATTATAAATCTATCCTGACTGCGCTCCATTGGGGAGGCGGCAGACTTTAGCCACGACAGGAGAACTATATGGCTACTCATCACAATACCCCCGTGTTGTACAGCGGCTATGCGTCCGGTTACAAAGACCTTCGTGAAATGCCAATGTCAATTAACCCTGATTACTACTGCCTAGAAGACGATTTTGTCTACGAGCTAGACACTGGTTGGACTGTTGTAAAAGACTCCGGTGCAACTGTAGCTATCGTAGCTGACACTGTAGGTGGAGAGCTTGCGATTACTTCCGCAGGTACTACCGATAATGACGGTGGTTCTGTACAAGGCAATGAAATATTTGCTGTTGCAGCAAGCAAGAATATGTTTTTTCAGACTCGTATTAAAAATAACGATGTAGATCAATCTGACATTTGTGTTGGTTTTACCGTTAATTTTGCTACTAATCCAGAAAACATGCTGACTGCAACAGACCGTATCGTGTTTCAAGTAGATGATGGAGATGCTTCTATTCTGTGTAAAACAGAGAAAGATGGCACTGAAACTTCTACTGATTCAGGCATTGATATGGCTGATAATACTTACGTCAAATTAGGTATTGCAGTAGCAGGTACTGGTAAAGTTGAGTTTTTTATTGACGATAAACTTGTTGCTACGCACAGTGCAAATATCCCTGATGACGAAAATCTGGCTATAGCAGCCATGAGTATATCTGGTAGTGCATCAGGTACTCGTGCGACTACTATTGATTATTTAATGGGCGCTGGAACTCGTTAATAGGGGGTAATTATGGCTACGGCTAAGAAAAAAGCACCCGCTAAAAAGAAAGCGGCCCCTAAAAAACCTGCAAAAGGTGGCCTTATACCCGGCACTGCTGAGTATAAAGCCGCTGTATTGCGGGGTGAAATTAAGGAGTAAGTTATGTCCAAAGGTGATATTTTCGCCATAACTCCCTCCACTAGTGCTACGTTGTTAAAAGCAGCAGCAAGTATTAGCGGTGCTGGAGATGTTACGTTGCTTACTAATGATGTTAGTCCTAGTGGTACTGGTTATAAACTTTTGTTTACTTCTGCGGGTAACGATAGTGGTATTACATTTACCATAACAGGGATTAAAGTGGGTAGTCTTACTGGTGAAGCTGCTACTGAAGTAGTAACAGGAGCTAATGCTGGTACTGCTTCTTCTACTAATTTCTATACGGTAGTAACTAGTGTAGTGGCTAGTGGTGCTTCTGCGGGTAACGTAAGTATTGGTACTACAGGTTCGTTGGCTTTTGGTCGCACTAGGATTAAGAGTGTCTATTATGTAGGTGCAGGTTCTGCGGGGTCGTTGAAGTTTAATCTTAACAGCGCCAGTGGAACTCTTCTTTTACAGGTCGATACTCCTGCATCTTCTTCTTCGTTTGCTGACAGTGTAACTATACCTGACGAGGGTATTCTTACTCAGCGCAGTAATAGTAGTAGCGACTTTACAATACTGACTCTAAGCAACATTACTAATGTAACGGTGTTTTGTGGCTAAACAAACGGGCAAAAAGGGAACTATGAAAGGCCACACCATTAAAGGTGGTCAGAAGCGTCCGACTAAATCTGGCGCAGGTATGACCAAGAAGGGTGTGGCTAAATATCGTAGGGACAACCCCGGCTCTAAACTCAAGACAGCCGTTACTGGTAAAGTGAAGAAAGGCAGCAAGGCCGCAAAGCGGCGTAAGTCGTTCTGTGCACGTTCTGCTGGTCAGATGAAAAAGTTTCCAAAAGCAGCTAAGAACCCTAATTCTAGGCTGCGTCAAGCCAGAAAACGGTGGAAGTGTTAAAAATGCCTAGCAAATCTAAGGCACAACACAAATTCATGGCGGCAGTGGCTAACAACCCTAAATTTGCCAAAGAAACGGGTGTATCACAAAGTGTAGGGAAAGAGTATATGAAAGCAGATGCAGGTAAAAAGTTTAACAAAGGAGGTACAACTTTTCCCGATCTCAACAAAGATGGAAAAGTTACCCAAGCAGATGTGTTAAAGGGCCGTGGAATAAAAGGATTTAACCGAGGAGGCAAAATACATAAGTGTCCTCGTGATGGTATAGCTCAAAGAGGGAAGACAAGAGCATGATGCGATCAAGAGGAATGGGCAGGATAAAGCCTGTTACCTTTAAAAAAGGTGGTTCTACTAAAGACGCTTGCTACCATAAGGTAAAAGCTCGGTATAAAGTATTTCCGTCTGCTTACGCTTCTGGAGCTATTGCTAAGTGTCGTAAGAAAGGCGCAAAAAACTGGGGAAATAAGTCTTAGTGGCTGTTCGTAAAACTAAAAAGGGAGCTGCCTTAAAACGTTGGTTCAAGGAAGATTGGAAAGATGTGCGAACAGGCAAGGCTTGTGGGCGACAGAAGGGCGAAAAACGCGGTACGCCTTATTGTAGGCCCACTAAAAAAGTTTCTAGTAAAACGCCAAAAACATCGTCAGAAATGACGAAATCGGAAAAGAGTAAAAGGATTGCCCAGAAGAAACGGTTAGGGCAACCAGCAGGTAAACCAAGAAGAGTTCAAGCCGCTAGACGAAAGAAACCTGCTAAGAAAAAGAAATGATTACTTGGAAAGAAAGAACAGGAATAGTCAAAGAAATTAAGGATTGGTCTGCACAGGTACTAGAACCAAGTAATTCAGAGTTTAACAATTTACCAGCTTGTCCTTATGCAAAAGCAGCATGGCAAGAACATAAAGTAAGCATAGTTTTTAAGTTTGAAAAAGAAGATTACAAGCAGTTATATATGGCACTTCATAATTGGAGTGATTTAAAAGAATTAGTGATTATAGCTGATACCGAATTTATAAAGGATAACGATGAGTTTCATCAGTTTGTAGATAACGTTAACAAAGCCATTGCAGATAATGTTTTTAGAGATAGAGATATGTGGGTAATGGGTTTTCATCCTGATGATGGAGAGCAAGAGTTATTAGATAGCGAAGCGTTTGAACCAGAGATAGATACTGAATATGCTTTGTTATTTGTGCAGCGACTATCTAAATTAGAGAAAGCTGCCGAGAAGTTAAGACCTCTTGGGTACTACGATAGAAGTTTCCAAGAATACGATACAGAAGAAATGTATAAATTACGTACTGAATTTTATAGGAGGTTACAAGATGGCAGGTGCTAAAAAGAAAGGCCCAGTTAAAAAACGTAGAATGCGTGGCGGTGGTGGTGTAACTACTAAGAAAATGCGCGGCGGCGGT
>CERA01008886.1_pt1 | contig 11533 bp, 6 predicted proteins | sample 530881 | NCBI WGS metagenome assembly CERA01 (sample SAMEA2621061, study PRJEB7988) | marine metagenome | biome: marine biome (ENVO:00000447); feature: deep chlorophyll maximum layer (ENVO:xxxxxxxx); material: "saline water (ENVO:00002010), including plankton (ENVO:xxxxxxxx)" | depth 50 m
TAAATCAGCCACAAAGTCTGATGTTATTAATGAAGCAACTCCAGCTACGCTAGAAACTGCCGAACTAATCCCAGCAACTGTTGTTACGTTAGCTTGTATGCCAGCTACAGTAGTTACGTTAGCTTGTATTCCAGCAACAGTATTAATATTTGCAGTTATTGCACTTAATGAATTTACGTTAGCAATAGTTGGTCCAGCTTCAGCAGCACCAGTAGTAGCATTAAATCCTAATACAGTACCTACTCTTGCTGCTTTAAGAGGTAGCTCCATAGACACAGCAGAATCAGAATCTTGCAATCGTACAGATCTTCCTATTGTATCATCAACGTCAGCATCAATTGCAACCAGTTTATCTAGCTCAGTATTCAGAGAAGAAATATTAAAAGCACCTTGAGTGGGGAAGTCAGTTGTTCTCTCAAGGGCTATGTCTCTTGTTATCACAACAGTCGAGCCACCAGTAGCACCAGTAACAGATATTGAAACTGTACCAGTAGAACCATCTCCACCCGATACAGAGTAGTGAGTTGTTAATGTTTTTAGTGTTCCATCTACATAAACATTTAAATCTGCTTCAGCAAAAAACTCAAAGTTTACTGTAAAAGAAGTCTGCGTTGCTCCTTGAGAAACGCTATAAGACACTCTAGGTGTGTTGTCACTTACTGCTATAGTCATATTTTACCCCTCTCTACCAGCAATACTGCGACCAAGATCGTTTGTAAAGTCTCTTAGAAACCATAACCTAGCAAAAGGTAAATTGCTAATAAAATCTTTTGCACCATCATAGTCGCCTTGTGTAAACTTATAAGCACTTTTCCCTAAATCATATCCAATAGAAGGTCCAGAACCTAACGGAGCAAGGACAGCATCTACAGGATTGTATTCCTGTGGAAACTTAGGGCTAATCATTCCCATTGTCAAATCAGGACCACCTAATGCTAATGACATTTGTATGCCAGTATAATACATATCGGAATACATGGCAGCCAAACCAGACATATCAAATGTTCGAGCAATCTTATCTTCTATTGACATTTCCTCAAGAACAAAAGGATTTGATCTGTATTTTAATTGCATCCCCATATAAGCTAATCCCATTGCAGCCGCTATACCAACAGCTCTATTTTGAACCTGACCTTGAGAATAAAGAGTCGTTATTTTATTCAGAGCAGCAAAAGAATAAGAATAAAATTGGAATGGTAATCCTATTAAAGCGTTCTCAATTCGAGCATAACCTTTAATTCTTCGATCTTCTCTCATACCCATAAGTCTTCCTACTCGCATAGGAATATAAAAAACACCATCTACATTAATTGGTTTGTCTGCTGGAGATCCCATGAGAACTGTATTTTTTACAGTAGCGTTAAGAGTTCTTCTAAATGTTCTTACTGTATTTTCATCTGTCCAAGACTTTGTATTTGCTAAATAGAACCCATTGCTGTTTTCTATAACACCATCTTTAACAAGTTTATCTATAGCTTTTGCATCTTTAATATCCATACCATATCTTGATAAATATTCTATTTCTCTTTTATTTGCTTTTCTTTGTGAAAGCTTTACAGAGTAATCTATGATTGTGTGGGAGTGAGCCATTGACGACATATGCTTCATTATTCTTGTCATTGGACCTAATAAATTTGCTTGGAAAAAAACATTCTTTGCTTTAGATACAAAAGAGTTGTTGAAGATATTATTCATTGAGTCTTCCATAACTCTTAGATGTACATCACCTTTTAATATTTCTAACATTTCACCAGCAAGTCTTGCCTCAGTTGCGTTCATTCTAACCTTTTCATCATTGAGAACTCTAAATACTTGCTTAAATAGAGGCTTCAATTCATTAGTCATCATAATCGCAGCAGCATCAGGCAGAGTTGAAAATCCAGCACTACCAAGATAATTAAGAGTAGCAAGATCTTTAAGAACTTGAGCAGATCTATTGCTCATAGCTTCTGGATTTTGCAAAACAACGCCAGCTACTCGATCATAGCTATGCAAAAAATCTCTACGAAGTTTATTTAATGCGTTTTCATTCATTCCTTTTTTAGCTTCTCTTAACAGAATAGAATTAGAAACAATCTCAGGATCAGCATGACCAAATGTTTTTACAAATTCATGCTGTGCAGCCGTTCTATTTGTATAAGCCATCATTACTTGAACTGGATTTGTTACTATAAAATCGGCAACTTCACTATTTGGAATATCAATTTGCCTATGTTTAAAATGCTTTGATTTACCATAGCCATAATAAATTGCATTATCAGCAAGAGGATCATCTTGACCATAAAGTATTTTGTTTATTGTTGCTGTTATTTTAGATTCAATTTCTTTTTGAGAAAGAGTAACAAGCTCTCTTTTAAATGAACGACCTCCATTTGGAGTTGTTCTTTCTACAATATCATATGCTTGATTTTTGAAATGCTTTCTTAATATTTCTTTAAAGTCTTCTGTTCTTTCATTAATAGATTGCTTGTTCCAAAATCTAGGAAAAAATTTTTCTTTTGTAGTTGCAGTATCTCCATCAGCATTTTTTAGATTATTTCTAATCTGATTATTTTCATCATTAAGCCTAAGTAATTGTTCTTTTAAAATCTTTTTTTCTGCTGGTTTAATTGATTTGTTAGCATCTATTTCATCAAAAACTTTATTAAAATCTTTTGGATTATCTAATCTTGAACTTAACTTTACATCAGAATCAAGATTATACGCTTTCCCAAGTTCATCATATGCATTAGATATTTGCAAAGCTCTTCTGTTTAAATTGTTTGTATTAGCAATTAATCCTGAATCTTGTAATCTATCATCCCATTTCTTAAAAAACCCATCCCAAGCAGTCATAGCTCTTCGTTCTAAATCATTCATATTATCAGGCTGCAATGTACTTTTCTTCCATGTTTCAGAAAGCCATTCATCATAGTCTCTTCTAAAGAATGTTCCATAATCAAAAGATGTTCCAAATGGTTTGCCTTTACCACTAGCCTCACCATAAATGCTCATCAACTCATCATGAACAGCAACCCACTCTCCTTCATATTCAGAAGCCTTTATATATACAGAGTGAGGACTTTTAACAGCATTTTGATTTCCTTCAAGAGCTAAACCATGATCTCCCATAAGCCTTATAAAATCAAATTTAGTTTCTTGAGATATGCCTTTGTTTTGTAATGTTCTTTTTAATGGAGTTGTTATGCCCTTATACAGCCAACTTTTTGTAAATAAATTTTCTTTTAAATCGAAAGCATTTTTTGCACTGCCACTCTCTGTTTCCAATTTTCTAAGAGATACCTCTCCCTTTATATAGTTATTAAAATCTTGAACTACTTTAGTATCATCAACACCTAACTTTCCTAAATAAGCTTTTGATCTTTTTGAATCTAACAATGCTTGTAATTGAGAATCATTAAATCTAGTCATGTTTATTTTCAGACCATCCTCATCAAAAATTCTAAGATCTCTGTTGCCAATATTCAATCTTTGCTCTGGAGTTGTAGAAGCAATAGCATCATTCATTTCAGCAATTTCTTTTTGAGTATTAAAATAAGCATTAGCTCTCATAGTACTCGGCACAGCCATCAGACCACCAAGAGTAGAACCAATAACAAATGTTGATCCTAAGTTTATTACAGATTCAGAGGGTGTAGAAGTAGGATCAAGTAATTGTCTGCCTGTTTCTAAGGGAGCTTGAAGCACTGTCGCACCAGCTCCAACTCTCAAACCAGATCGAACAATACCCATTCCCGGTCCTCCAAAGGGAAGAGCCAAAAGATTTATAGGATCAAATAATCCAGTAGTAAATTGAGCAAATAAACTAGAGTTACCTAACACTTGTCTAGTTTCTTTCATAGCATCTATTTGTGCTTTAAGATCTCCCATATGATCTGAGTTTTTTGCATGAAGTAAATCGTTCTTAAACTCTTCATATCCTTCAAGATCATCTGCTGGAATATATTCGGGATCAGCCTCAATATTTGCATATTGATTTCTATTATAGATACTATTTATATAAGGTTGATATTGGTATCTAAGATTAGCATTTAATGTATCTATCCAAGAAGGATCATCTTGAGAAGATGCAAAAACTTGTTCAGTAAATCTAAGCTTTGGGTCATAACTGTAAATTTTTTCGTTTAATATTCTCATTAATATCTATCTTTTATTTTCTGCAATTCTCTTAGTTTTGCATCAGGAGACATTGGAGTACGCAATATTCTTTCAACAAGTTTTGCATCCCGTTCATCTAAGAATCCAGGTGTTAAAAGCTGTTGCTCGAGTATTTCAACATCTTGCATCTTATCTTCTTGAGCTGCTTTTCTTTGTTCTGTCTCTTCTTGTGTTTCAGCACCAAGAACATTAAATCCTAAGTTTTCATCTATCTCTGGTTTTTTTGGAAGAGAAGAAGAATCAAAACCATTTGTTGCAGAATAAAATTTAATAAAATCTTTTACTTTTACTCTTACAAAATCTTTGTTCCCATTAGGTAAATTTTTTATATAAGGAACAAGTTCACCATTGTAAGATACATGCAATATAAAACTTGTCTCAACACCAGCTTGATTTCTTATTTCAAGTTCGTTAGTTGCATCAAATCCTTCATTTAATTTAAGAATAGAAGAAGATCTTTCTGGAACTAAAAATCCTTTAAGAGTTCTTGTGCTTTCTTTATCAGCTTGTAAAGAAAAGAAAGCTGGCAAATCAGAACCTCCACCACCAAAACCATTTAAAGATCCTTGCAGCAAACTTACTTCTCCATTTGTAGCATCTAAAACTGAAGTATTAGAAAAGTCTCTAAAACCCACTTGCATATTTTTGTTTCCAAATAAAAGCTTTGGAGCAAATCTTGTTAAAGCTTTATCATCATCTACGCTTATCATTTGATTCTCAAGTATATAACCTTCACCACTTCCTAAATTTTCTTTCAATGTTTCTTTTATAAAGTCTTTAAAATCAGAAACATCTTTCATTCGTGCTGATGTAATCTTTCTTGTTAAATAAAGATCTAATGCAGCCTCATTATTTCCAGTTAGCAATTGGTACGCTGTTGTATTTTTTCCACCAGTTTGTTTAGCAATAATTGCCAAAGCTCTATTCTTACCACTTACACCATCTTTTTTTGGGAACAATCTTTCATACTCATTATCTAATCGAGTACGATCTGCATTTATTTCAATAAAATCATTATATATAGAATAACGATCTGTTGCTCCTAGCAAATTAATAGCTGAATCAAGTTCTTTTAAAAAACGGACTTCATTAGCAACATCATGATTTGCAAAAACATTTCTATCTGCAAGTTCGCCAGTAGCTGGATCAACTACTTTTTCATTTATAAACGGCATTATAAAAGAATAAAAAGAATCAAATCCTTCTTTGTTTATATTTTGACCATAACGAAATTTTTGCATACCTTGGACAACAGCCTGAGGGACAAGCCCTTGATTCAAAGTTAAATTTGCAATCCTTGTTCTAATTTTTTTTGCTTCAGGATTATTAGAATCAACAAAATCTTTTGTAAATAAAAGATTTGCTCTATCTAATTCTGGTACAGATCCAAAAGCAATATCATCAGCAATTTGTCTGTCTGGTTTTGTTGAAGATCCAGAGTAAGGAAGTCCATTTGCATAAGCAGTCATTTTTGCATTTCTATCTAAAGTCGCTTGAGAAAAAGAAGAAGAAGCAGTAGCATCAGTTAAAAGACCTTCTAATTTTGTGTGTATACTACGTCTTATAGCATTTGAATAACCAGTAGGTTCTTCTGTAGGAATAAAAGGAAAAGAATTTTCCACAACAGACTTAGGAACATTTTGTGTGAAATCATCAAAACCTTTCAATAATTGTTTTTCTGAATCTGAAAAACCTTTCAATCTTGATTCACTTGGGATAGCTAAATACTCTAAAATCTTATTTGTTTTCAGTTCATTAATACTTCCAGACTCATCTATTGATAGCTTAACAAGTCTTTCAGCTACTTCTAATTCTGCAGCATTTCTTATCTTATTTTCAATACTAAGTATTTGTTCATTGCTTAAAGCTGATGTTTTCGCTGTAACAGTTTTTCCATCAATAACTGTAGTTTGTTTTTTGCTCCCTTCTTCTCTTACTTCTGCGATATATTTTTCAACGAAAGATCCAATATCTTTAGTTTGAACATTATTTAGATTCATTTCAATATCATTCAAATATTCAGAACTTTGAAGTTCATTTCTAATTGAATTGTTTTTTTCTAATACATCTTCTGAAAAGTTATTTTGAAGCTCTAAATTTTCTTTTGCTTCTAAACTTTGACCATTAGTATGAATAACTCTTTGAGAGGTTATAGTTCTATTTAAAGCTAGATTATCTCCATTTGAATCAACAAAAGATAATGATTTTTGTATTCTTTTCATCTCTTCTTCAGTAAGATTTTCTTTTAATAAATCTAATCCTTTAAGTGTAGTGTTTCTATTTAACACAGCTCTTTGTAATTGATTAGCTACTAATGGATCTAAGTCCAAAAGTTTTTGATGAAAACCCATAATAACTCCCTGACCAAAATTAGACTTTCTGTTATTTTCATAATCAGATCCGTTTATTTTTAATGAGCCAGTAAATTGTAAATTTGTAGCAATGCTTTTTGTTTCCTTATGACTCTCATCATTATTTAAAACATTTAAAAAATTATCTATATCACTTCCAAGATTCTCAGAACCCAAAGCAAAATCATGTGAATAAGTTATTTCAGATTCATTACTCCAATTAAGAGCCGATATTCTTTCTTGATTAAGAAGAGAGTTTTTTATTATATTCATCTTAACACTTGCACCATAGGCTTCACCAGCATCTATGATTGCGTTTCGATACTCACCATCATAAGGTTGGGCTTGTGTTAAAAGATAGTTTGCATATTCTTCTTGAAACTTTGTAGGCTCAAATCTATATTTTACTGCTAACTCTTGAGCCTTTAAAACATAAGCATTTTTTGCAACTTGATTAAATCTTCTCTTTAATTCTTTTTCAATAGTTCTTTGAGCTATTTTACCATAACCCTTTGTAGGCAGTGATTGTTTTAAATCGTTTAAAAGATTAACTGGATTACCCTTTTCATCAGTAGCCATAATTTTATTATCAGGTAAATCAGCAACAAACTTAGCTCCTTTTTCTTCTGCTCTTATAGCTGCTTCCTTAAAAGCAATGTTGGATATTCTATCCATGCTATTAGATATTTCAGACAAGCTATTAGCAACAGACATATCAGCACGGATTACACCTATCTGTTGATTTCTGAATTGTTGTTTTTGTCTTACTACCATTATAACTACCCTGTTTGTGAAGCTTTATAAGCACCTGAAAATATTGTTGACATAGCATTTAAATTAGCAGATCTTTCGGCTGCTCTTCCAGCTCTTAATGCACCAACACTTCTTAATCTTAATTGCTCAGAAGCATAAAGACCTTGAGCATCAATACGTCTTACATCTCTATCTGAGATAGCACTTTGAGCAGCATTGAAGGCTGCAACAGAGTTATCATCATCTCTGTTTAAAAATCCAAAAGTTGCTGTATTTACATCTTCGGCTCTATCTAATTCAGCTAATAAATCATTATGCTGTTGCAAAGTATTTATTTCAGCTTGCCTACGTTCTTGCTCTAGCTGTGCTGCTTCAGCTTCTTTTTGTCGCCTTATCTCACGACCTCTTTCAACTTGAGCAGCCGCACTAAATAAAGAACCAGCAAATCCCATGACAGAAAAAAAATCCATTAGAAAGTAATCTCCGCAATTATTGAATTAATTTGTAGTGATAAAGGTGCAGCTTGACTAATTGTAACTTGAGGGTCTTTAGAAAAACCTAGCAACCTAAATTCTTTTTTGCCAGTAACAGAACTTCTATCTTGACTTAGATCATCTGTCACTTGTCTTATAATTAAATTCTTCGAATTAACAGAACAAGATAAAGTATCGCTTAAATCAACTATAACTTTATTTAAACTTCTTGGCTCTCCTGATAAAACACCTTCTTGAGTAACTGAATCTATCGGATTAGTTTTAAGAGTAACATCAAACTTATATCCTATTTCAGCTAAACTCAATGAATTGTCTACCGCAGAAACATTAATGTTACCACTAGAAACAGTAAATTGACCAAGATAGTGTGTACCATCAATGACATCGAGAACAGCTCCATTAGCAAAGTCGGCACTAACATCAAAAACTCCGCTAGCTCCAGAGTACACTTTTGAAAAATCTGTGTTAAAACTTGTATCAAATTCACACAAAATAAATTTATTTGTTCCACCACCTTTATCAAACCCCAATACTGCATAGACTCTTGTATCTACTGTACATAAAGACTGGAAGCTTCCTTGACTTGTAAACTGTGTCCAGCCATATCTTTGTTCTTGTCTATTAGAATTAAATATAGATAAAGTTCCGTCAGCATCAACTATAAAATAATAACTCTCTGCTCTGTCTATTCCTCCAGCTAGTGCTGTTGCTTGCAAAGGATTTTTTATTAAATGAGAAGATAAACTTGAAATAGGTTGACCAGTATAAGCATTTTGACCATCATCAAATAACATTTCTCTTACTATTTCTCCTGATCCTTGAATATAAACTGTTGCTCCATCATACACATAAGGCTTTACAAAAGAAGATCCGTATGGAGTTTGTCTTTTAATTGTAGCATTTGTAGGGGTTGTAGGTTTTTCAACAAAAGCTGGAACAATAAATTCATCTGTTGATGTAAAGCATTGCAAATCTCTATTAGAAACTAAATGCTTTATAGTGTTTACTTCACCAATAGCTGCTGTAATATCAATAGAATCATTATCAGCAGCCTCGCCAAGATCAAAGTTAAAGAACTCATTTGTTTTACTTGCCCATAATCCATCAGGCTGAGACAATGTTCCACCATACCATAATCTGTTTTGGTGGAAAGTAACAGCACCTGGATATCCTCTTAGTGCAGAATAAGATTGTTCTGACCAATTAGTCGCAACAGCATGAGTTTCTAAAAATGGCGTTCCCCCTCCAACAACAGAAGAAGAAGCATTAGCTGCCGCATTAAAAGTAAAAGTATTGTCATCAATTACTTCTGCTACTGTTCTTGACCCATTTAAATTGCTTGCTGCAATACCTCCAACTGTATCTGCATTTGATAAAACAAAAGCATCACTAGCAGAAAAACCATGATTAACTAATGTAACCTCAACAGTAGCAACCCCATTATTTGTTCTAAAAGAATCTACTTTCAGTTTTTTCTTTAGAGCTGCAAGAGCATTACCAGTTGCTTGAGTTGCTGATTGTACAGATGTAATTGTAATTTCTTGGTCATGATATTTAATTGTTATACCAACATGTTTTGAATCAGCATAATCACCTCCAGATTGAGATCCAGTAGTGTCCCAGTAATTAGCACTTGTTGTAAGAGTAATACCAGTTCCTGAAGAAGCTGAAGGATCAAGAGTAACACCTAAATCTTGAAACTTAAAATATGGTTGATATATTTTTGCTCCAGCAGATTGTGTATCAAATGTTTTTGTTTCCATTTGAAATGATGTAAGCCCAGTTCTTACAAGTTTTCTTACCATAAAAGTTTGATGGGCAATAAACATTGTATCACCAGACTGAGCATAAGTGACTTGATGTATATTCGTATTTGTAATTGGCAAAGCAGCACTACTTGTATCTTGTGTTAAAGTAGTTGCTAAAGTAACAACATTATTTGTATCTATCGAAAACACTCTTATTTTTAAATGCTCAAGAGAAACAATATATCTTTCATCATCAGAAAATATAAAAGGTATTAATCTATGTTGCTGAATACTTGATGTAGAAAAGTTTGTAACAGCTAATCGAGTAGTATCTGTTGTGCTTACAGAAGTAAATTTGCCAACAAAAACATCATCTCTAACAACTGTAACAACGGCAGCCGAAGGATTAGCTACAGTAAATCCAGATATAGCATTAATAGCAGTATATAAATTATCTGCTACAGTATCATTACCTTCGTTTGATCTAACAAAATGTTTATTGCCAACAGATGCACTTGGGCTACTACCACCAGCAGTTTCAAACTCAATTGTAATCACAGTGCCATCACTTTTCATAAATTTAATTTGAGAGCCAACAACAATATTTGCATAATCTGTAACTGTAATTGTAAAGCTTGCACTATCAACAGTTGTATCAAACTCATATATTTTAGATAATCCAGCTCTTTTTATTACACCTCCTTCAGCACGAAGAAAAAAGTTTTCAATCTTTTGAGCAGAAGCATTATAAACTTTTGTATCTGTTCTTGATATTAAACTCGGACTTAGCTCACCAAATTGAAAATTTGTTAGAGGGATTTTTGCTTTACGCATTAACTCCTCCTTGTAATAGCAAAACGAGTTTGTGGAATAGTTCTTGTTGTTTGTTGCTGAGAATCTATGTTTCTAGCTTTTAGCATAGCTTGATCTGCCATCTGTGACATCATTTGCATAAGAGACATATCTCTTGCAATAGAAGATGCAAAAGCAGAAGCCAAAGCATATTGCAAAGCAATAGTAAAATAACTTGGAAAGTTTTCTTCTGTAGCTCTAAAACTATAATCAGCTATAACAGAATCAGATGTTGATGTATCAGCATAAACCATATCACCATATATCTGATATCCTATAGGCAAATCATTAACAGTAACTGCATGAACAATCAGAGTATCAGAAGGAAGTTGATAAGCATGATCATATCGACCAGTTGGAGCATCAGTTAATCTATTTAACACAGCTTGATTTGTAGCAAATCTCCATCTGGTATTTGATAAAGCAGATCGACATATATCTTCATATAGATTTGATGCCACTAAAGATTCAGTTGATCCATCTGTAAAAGAAGTAATAGGCTCTGCTCCTATAAGGATTAAAGCTCTACTTGATATATCTATCGAACTATCTGCAACTGTTGATGTCATGTGGTAAAGGGGAGTTTCCTCCCCTTCTCCTTAATTAATTTAGTCGCCATCTGTTTCAGCAATAGCTGTACCATCAGATACATCTACTACAGAACCAGTATTCGACAATACGTTTACAAAGCTAGTTGTAGGTGTATTAGTGTCTGCAACAATAATAACATCTCTAACTGCCAACATATTAGCAGCATCATTAAAATAACCAGCAGAGTTTACAGCAGCAATAGCATCTGTAGTTGTGTAAGCCCACAAGTTAATATTTGATGCACCAGCTAATCGAGATAATCCTGAAGCACTAAAAGCCATATTTAATCCTCCTATTAATTGTTGTCTAAGACTTCATAGATACCATTGTCATCAATAACAACAGCACCCATTGACATCATAGATGTTGCAAGATGTGATGCTCGTTCAGCAACATAATTTATTTCTGTCTGAACATCAGAGTTAATACCTAAACCAACAGAAGACGTATGATAAGCAATATTCTTTCCAGCAGTAATTGCAGATGTAGAGAATATATTAAAGCCTAAGAAATTCTTCATTGTCATTCCACCAGCAAAAGGAAGATTTTGATCGCCTACAAAATCAGATGAAGCAAACTCAGTAAT
>CERA01030437.1_pt1 | contig 11411 bp, 7 predicted proteins | sample 530881 | NCBI WGS metagenome assembly CERA01 (sample SAMEA2621061, study PRJEB7988) | marine metagenome | biome: marine biome (ENVO:00000447); feature: deep chlorophyll maximum layer (ENVO:xxxxxxxx); material: "saline water (ENVO:00002010), including plankton (ENVO:xxxxxxxx)" | depth 50 m
CTATCTTTGTTATTAGAGAAAAAAACACTAAATTTGTAATAATTTTACAATACCTATGGCTACATTAAACGAAATTGCATACAACATTAAAAATTTAGCTTACAATGGCGATACTAATGAAGAAGAAAACGTAGGTATCAGACAAATTAAATTTTGGATTCATTATCATAGAGCAAAAATTTTAAAAAAATTAGCGACAGAAGGTAAAGGTGTTCCTCAAGAATGTTTACAAAAAATTACATTTGTGGCAGAGAATTATCGTCAATATAATTTTGATAGTGCTTTTTATACTTGGTCTATCAGTCAAAATGGTTGGGATAATAATTCTTTAGTTGCATATTCTAAGAGAACAGCATCTTTAGCCTCATCCTTAGCTGCACCTTCTATAAATACAGCAGAATTTTATGGTAATGACTATTATCCAGAAGAAAGAGGGGGTCAAAGGGACGAAATGGGAATATTAAACCTTGTTTTGCCACAAATTTTAAATATTGACGGGTACGGAGTAAAAAATTTAAAATTAAGCAGAAGAAAAGGAAATAACAATCACAATGTTAATCATATTGACGTTCCAGTAACAGATAAAACCATATCAGTTAGACATGGATATAGCAGATTTGGTAAAAAAAGTATAACTTCATATATTGAAAATGACTCTGCTTTTGTAGGCGGTGGTTTAGAGCAAGTTTTAGTAATTAGAAATTTACAATCTGTATTCAGACAATCTAATCAACAAGATGATACAGCAATACCAGTTTTTTACGGAGTAAACGCTAATTTATTACTTTCAAATCCTACAAAATTTCAAGATTGGGCAAATGATGATGAAGTTTATCCATTTCCAGATTATTTAGTAGCAGATTTAACAAGAGAAGTTATGCAAGAAATGCAAATAGCATTGAGCACTCAACCAGATATGGTAACAGATGGATACGACACAACAAGAACGCAAGTTCAACAGAGAGCACAAAGATAAATACATATCTCTAAGAGATATATATAATAATGTAAGAAGAGAGCTTAGAATTAATACTAAGTGGAGCAGAAGGAGAAAAAAATATAGAACAAAAGTCATGACATATACTGTCTTTTATTCTATTATAAAAAGGTTCTTAGAAATATTAATAAGAGACTTGACAGAAAGGTTTGAATTAGTTCATTTGCCTGAAAAACTAGGTTATTTATATTTGGACAAAAAAGAACATAGAAGACCCTTTCATATAAGAGTTGATATTAAAGAATCAGATAAATTAGGTAAAATGGTTAAATACAAAGTGCCTATTCTTGACGATTTCTTTTATAAATTAATATGGAAGAGACCTAAAGATTTTGCAAGATGTAAAATTATGCCTCTAGCAAGATTTAAAAATAAAATTAATAAATTAAAAAAATAAATTATGGCATTATCAGGGGAACTAACCTACAAAGGTTTAACAATATCAAGTTCGTATTTAAAAGTTATGCAAGTACATCACAGAGCTGTAGACACTTCTACAGAAGCTGAAGATGGTACAGTAACATGGAGTAAAGCAAATCATGCTGACTATTCAGCTAGGGTTTACAAAGATGCGGATGCTTATGCGGCTAATCCAGATTCGGCGGTTTATACAATATCAGGTACATTTACGCCATCTGTAGCTAATTCAGCTAATTTAAATATTGTAAGACAAACATATGAGCACTTAAAAACATTGAGTGAGTATGGCAGTTTAACAGACGTATAAAAATTAAAATATGGCAACAAGAATTACAGGCGGTACATTAACAGTAACGATAACTGAGTCATTAACAATGACACACAGTACAAGTGCTGATAATAGAACGCACAGTCAAACAGTAACAAAAACTTTTGCAAATATAGACCAACTAAATACTAGAGTTCTAAATTTACCAAACACAAATCAAGTAAAAGTAATAGACTTTGGAGGAACAGCAGCTTCGGCTCCTGGAACATTCCTAAGAAGCGCAGTAGAGTACATTAGAATTACAAATCTTGATGACACAAATGGTGTTGCTGTTATATTAGAAGACACTGGCGCAGATACTGCCGCAATATTAGTTGATGCCGATTCTAGCTTATTACTTACAGACACGCAGGTAGAAGCTTTCACAAATGGAAGCGCATTTAGCGGATGGAGCGACATAGATGAGATATTTCTTAAGGCCGCTTCGGCTAATGTGCAAGTTGAAGTTGTAGTAGCTACAACAGCTTAAAATATTAGTTATGCATATATCAGTAAATAGAGTTTTTAATAATGTAGCTCGTAATCTAGGGTTAAATAATTGGATTGAAAATATAGATTCATGGGCTGAATGGGCTTTTGAAGCTGAGCAATACATAGGAAGTAATCAAACTTTTCTTGAAAAAGAAATAACCTATTCTGATACAACTGCTGCTGCTACTGCTACTATAACATGGACGGCAAATCCAACTCACAATTCTTGGATTTCAATAAACGGAACTAAAATATTTTTTAGAGATGCTAATAAAATTATTGGTAATGCATCAGATACAGAACAATCAATAAAATCACATGCAAAATTTACGATATTAAATTTATTAGATGTTATAAACGAATCTAATTTTGATAATACAATATCCAATATTACAGCTACAAGTGACTTTGCAACAACTGGAGATGCAAACAACGCGATACTGACTCTAACTTATAATGTGCATGGAGATGTTGGAAACCAAGTAACATTGGAAAGTAGCGGAGAAGGGAAACTAAGTGCACACAATTTATCAGGAGGAAAAGAGCGTTATCATGCAAATCAATTAAGATTACCAGATAATATGGTAAAAATGTTATCAGTAAGAGTAGGTGATAATATAATAACTCCAACAAGTTCTAAATATAAAAGTAAAGTAGCCAATACACTTGACAGGTATTATGTAAATGGAAATAGATTAAATTTTTCAAGCACATCATACACGGATGATATAGTAATAACTTACCTAGCCATACCAATGTCTCCAGAAGGGTGGCCAATGGTAAAGCAAGGACATGAAGAGGCTGTTGCTACATATATAATGTGGAAATATAAAATGATAGATTATTATGCAGCTAAAGTACCTCAATATATAGTAAAAGATTTGGAAAGAAGATGGTATTGGCTATGTTCTCAATCAAGAGGAAATGACAATATGCCAAATTCTGCTGAATTACTTAAAATAGGAAAGCTTTGGAATTCAAAAATACCTATAACATCACACAATGCACCATTTTATGACGGATTAAATAGTTACTAATGGCACAGAAAAGCAATCCCACTACTTTTACTAAGGGTATGGTATCGGATAATGACCCTAGATACCAAGAGCCAGGTACATACCGAGACGCACAAAACATACAGCTAATTAACACTGATGGCTCTACTTTTACTGTAGAAAATGTAAACGGTAATATACTTACATTAGATATAGTCAATACAGCAATGACTATTGAAAACACAGAAGCTTTTAATACTTACTGGCAAGGGGGTGTTATAAATTTTCCGTTTCAAAATGCAATATTTGGTAAAGCACCTGGCTATTATGCAAATATAGTAGGTCATTATTCATACAACAATACATTACTTTTAATAATAGTAGGCTTAACTGACGAGTCTACAGATGTGTTTGATTTTAAAACTATATTTTTAACGCTTGAGTTTAACCAAGATGGTGAAGTTGAAAAAATAACTGATTTAAAGGTAGCATGGGAAGAAAGTGATTATAATGGTGCAACAGTAATTAATACACATCCAAATTTAAACATGACCCCTGAAGTTTCTGTACAAGTTGAAGGTATTATAGAAAACGAATGTTTGAATAGAATATATTTTACAGATAATGTTAATCCACTAAGAACTTTAAACTTAATTAACAAATCTTTATACGGACTTAAGCCAGATGAGTTGAACATTACGCCAAAAGCAGATATGAATCAGCCAGTGATGAATGCTATTTTGTCTGGAAGATTGCCTGTAGGTGTTTACCAATATGGATATAAATATGTAAATGATAATGGCGCTGAAACAGGAATGAGTCCATTAAGTAATTTAATGCATATTAGTAATCAAAGTAGCGCAAGCTATAAATCATATTTTGGTGGACCAAAAGGACAGTTATCAGGAGATGGATTTTCAATAAGAATATATGATATAGACCAAGACTATGATAACATTGAATTATATGCTTTATTATGGGAGTCTTTAGATATACCACCAGTAGTTGCTAAAGTTTCAAGAAGAGCTATCTCATCAAGCACGATAACATTCAAGCATACTAATTTTGAAAATATTATTGAAAATGGACTGGAAGATGTTTTGATTAGAAGTAACACTTGGGATGTCTGTAAAGATATAGCTATAAAAGACAATATTCTTTTTGCTGCAAATTTAAGACAAAATCAAAATTATATTACTGAAAAAGAATGGAATGTGGTTTTATTAAGGTTTAATCAAGCTGGAAATAAAGCTAGAATTACTTGTGATTTTGGAGAAGATATTAAAAACTACTATATAGACGGAAGTGGTGACTTGCAAGGATTTAGCACTGCTTTAGGATTGGGTGGAGTTGATTATGATACGGGAGCGGTAGGTATTGACATTAGTAAGGACAGGACAGATGGTTTTGGTAGTTATGATGATTTAGGTACGTACGATTATAGTGCTGGAGCACACAGATATTTAGGGCAGCAGCCTTTAGCTGGTGGGGTAAGAAGAAATGTACTAGGCGGAGAAAGTTATGATTTTGCAAATAACTTATTAGGAGGATGCAGAGTAACTTTTGCATTAAAAAGAAAAATGGCAGACACCAGATACAATAATGGTGGTGTAATGACAACAACAAACTATATTGACGCAAACGAATCGGCTGATGATTTAGAAACAGACAATATAGCTGGAGATAATGACCCATCAACATTTTCAAATGTAGTAAATGGAAGCACAGTTTATAGGAGCACCTTGTCTTTTAGTGGTTCAAAGGACCCACAAATAGCTGGCTCTTTTAGGGGTTATCAAAGAGGCGAAACTTACAGGTTTGGAGTTCTTATTTATGATTTAAACGGGAATCCTGGTAATGTTTTATGGATTTCCGACTTACAAATGCCTATGCATTATGATGCCCACTATGAATTAGATTTATCTAATCATCAATTAGGTTCAGCTGCTGGAGATGCAAGTTTCATTGAAAATAGTCATACAGAAGATTACAGATTATCAATTAGTTCGGGAGAAACTGTACCACATATCAAAAGGCATTACGACCCACAACGATATGATGGTAGTACTTCATCTGTTTTAACTGGACAAAGAGCAGGATTTAGGCCTCCAGGAGATAGAGCACAACATCATTTGTTTGACTTGCATGTAAATTTTGAATTTAGGATACCAAATGATGTACGTAATAAAATATCAGGGTTTAGAGTGGTAAGAGCAGAAAGAAATGAAGAAGATAGAAGTATAATTCAGCAAGGCTTATACAATTTTTCTAACAGGTACGGTATACAGCCTACAGGAGCTACAACTGACAGAGCAGATGGGTATGACACTAGAGCAAATTTAAATGAAACTTTAGAATTAGACCATATACAAGAACATATTAATACTCCAGTTGAGTCTGTAAGTGTTGCATATGATGATTTATTAAATGGTTACTTTGGATTAGACACAACTACAGAAAAAGCTGACGATTTTGACGATACAAGTAATTTGACAAATTATTACAAAGAAGGTGATGTTAGAGACACTGCTGTGGAAGATGATTTTATTGGAGGTTCAAAAATATCAAGCTTTGGTAAATGTCATTATGGTGGTAGTCATGAATTTTCTTGGAAATCAGGAGTTTCTTTTGGCCCATCATACCAATTCTATAACCACGTAGGAACTTTAGATTGTCCAGACAGTGCTTTTGGAATTAGACCTTATCAATTTAGAGATGGGGATAGACTTAGAGTAGATGCTATTTTAAAACTACATAATACTAATAACTTAACTACAGAAAACCATCTTCGTTCAGGAACAACAACAAATAGGGATGATAGCGTAGAGTTTTCAGCTATAAAAGAAACTGATGCAGACAAAAATTCAGGAATTATAATAAACAAATTTTCTGTATATGACACGTATTTTAATTGCTATGTTAAAGCATTACAGCATCAATCATTAACTGTTAGAGCATATGCAGACAAAGCTTACACTAGTGATGGTGTGACAGACAGTGGTAAAACCTATTACCCTTTGACATCGCAATCCGAAGTAGGGTTTACTAGAAGTTTAGTTCAATCTACTGCAATAAGTAATTCAAAAGAAATTACAGCGGGAGAAATTATATCGCCTTCTTTTTTTAAACAAGGGGCTACGTCACTATATAATGGTTGGTCAAATCATGGATTAGGATTTACAAAAAGAAGCGGAACTAGAAAAAATAATTTATTTGGTATTTTAAGCGCAGATATAACAAAAGACGAAACAGAGTATGATAATGTTTCAACAATACAGACAGGAACCAGAAGCATTATAGTAGAAACTCAAGTTCCATTAATATTAAGAGATATTAAGACTGCACTAACTGAAGACACGTTTGACAATTCACAAAGCAAGGCAAGTACTTTAGATGCTCATTATCAAAAAATACCATACAAATATTTATGTAGTATTGTACGTATAAATGAGAATCAATACGGAGGAGCTAATAGGGATGCAATATATGATACACTTTATATTCCAGCAGGAAACTTTCATAGAGTAAATAAAGATATTGACACAGAGCACCATCTTTCTAGAGTGGCTGGTGGAGATACTTTTGTAAATTTATACTCACATCAAAAAACATTATCTCCTTTTAGCGATAAATCATATTCAACTTGGAATGTATTTCCAGTGGAATCTTATGTAAACACAGACATGCGTTCAGGCTTACATCTAGCCGCTGGAGATACAGAAGAAGGTTTTGATTTAACTACAGCTCCATTTACTAATGATTGGATATACAATGATGTTTATTCACAAGAAAATAATTTACAAAGATATTTAACAATTACAGATGAAGGGTGTAAATTTATTGAGCTACCATTTGAGATAGCTTATTCCGAAACTAAATTGTCAGGAGAAACAGCTGACGCTTTTAGAACATTTCCAATATTTAATTTTCATGATGTAGAAGCTGCTCAAGGTCAAATAAATAATTTATTTAATTTTCAAAACGAAATATATTTTACACAAGATAAAGGATTTGGAAAACTATTAGTAAATCCTAGAACTTTTATAGCTGATGAAGCACAAGGCACATCTTTATTTACTGGTACAGGTGAAACAATAGAATCACATACATATATTTCAACACAGTACGGGACTAGACATCAAAGCAGTTTATTAACTACGGAAGATTCAATTTATTTTGTTGATGTTTCAAGTAGAAAAATTATAAATTTTAAAAACAACGCAATTAACATTTTATCAGACAGTAAAGGGATTAAAAATCAAATAGATAAATATTTGTTAGATAATCAAAACTTTAACAATACAGTTTTAGGCGAACTAGTTGGAAGAGAACGATTACATAAGTCTGATTTACCTTTAGCCTTTGAAGGAATATCAACAGGCTACGACCCCTTAAAAAGAGATGTAATTTTTACATTTAAAGCAGAAAGCACACAAAATTCAAGCGGAGGACCAAGAACAAGAAAAATTGATGCAGATGGTTATCCATCTGGGTATTTTAATTTGATTTATAATGAGAATATTGAAGCATTTACAACAAAATGGTCTGTAGCACCTCAGCAATGGATTTTACACATGAATAAATTATATACACCTAGAAGAAGAAGCTCTTATCCAACAGGTATATTGAATCAAAATCCAAGAGGTTATGCATTTGGGTCTTTAGAATTATGGGAATGGGGAAAACATCCTTTAGATGATTTAGGAAATGGCAAAACCCATTTTTTCTACGATGAGATACCTACATTTGGTACACCTATAGCGGCAAAAGTAATAGCTGTAGAGCCGCTTATTGATGATGATGTTTTAATACAAGATGCTAAAATAACACACGTAATAAATGATGCGTCTTTGGATACTAAAGTTTTTGATAATATGCAAATTATTAAAACGGGTTCTCAATTAAATTTTAGTGATTTTAAAACAGATTTAGTTGAAGAACAAAGACAGATAATTTTAACTCCAGATGTAACTGCTTTAGGTAGAGGAAAATATAGAGAAGGTATATTAAGATATAATCTAAGAGGTAACCCTATTGGTTCTAATCCAGGTAACTTTAAACAAAGAATGAGAGGGACATACCTAGAAAATACTATAACAGCTAAGACTAAAGAAAAATTTAATATCTTTGCAATACTTGCAAAGTTTAGAAAATCCTATAATTAATGTCAATAAGAGATTTAAGAAAATTAGAACAACAAGGGTATACAGATTATACTCAAAAAGATGAAGATTTTTACAAAAGAGTAGACCCTTCATTTGAGGCTTATAAAAATTATGGCGATGTCTTAGATAAAAAAAGTTCTTTAGACCAAGCAATAGTTCAGGCAGGAGGTCAATTTGAAGAGCCAGATACAACAGCAGCTGATACAGCTACTGTGACTGCTTTGGGGACACTTGCAGCAAACTACGGTAAATGGGAACCATATGCCTCTTCTTTATTAAGAAAAGGATTTCCAAATGCAAGTTTTTCTTCACAACAAATACCTTTTGCAGAAGGTACATTCGGGCGTAGCGGAGCATCCACTACCTTAGGGGCTGCGGCTTCTAAATACTATGGAAATATAACAAGCGGGACAGCTGCTGGAGTAGGACCAGGAATTGGAACGGCATTAGTGGGTTATGGTATAAAAGAAATATTTGGTGATGACGACCCTACAACATATACAGCGGCAGAGCAATTAGGCTCAGGAATACAAGGAGCAGGAACAGGAGCAACAATAGCTTCATTATTAGGTGTGGCAGGACCCTTAGGAATAGCGGCAGGAGCATTTTTTGGATGGAGAGCAGGTAAAAAGAAGCAAAAGGCAGCTATAAAAGCTGCAAAAGAACAAAGACAAAGAGAAATAGCTGAATTGTATGCTGAAAATAGAGAAGATTTTTCTGCACAAGCCGAGGAAGAAGAATATTTAAAAATGAGAAGCATGTTTGACAATCCATATGGTATGGAGCAAACCTCAGCTATGGCTTACACTCCGTCATACGCACACGGAGGTTATCATTTTAATTATCAGGGTATGGGAACAGGGCAAACAGGAGGTTCAGCACCAGGTTACGGCTCTACACAAACAAGTGGCTCTCCAAGTATGGGTTCTATGGGATTTCAAGAAAATGAAATAACTTCAGCGCCAACTCCGTTTTTTTCTAATCCTTTTGCTGTTAATTATCAAGGATTTTTACAAGGAGCTCCAATGAATCCTAATCCTGTTATAAACCAGGGGCAGTTTTTAGCAGGTGCATCTCAAAGAAGCGCATTAATAGAAGGAAGAGGAGATGCAGGAGATGCTGGAGGATTTTTACAAAGACAACAAGAAGAGCAGGATAGTTTTTACAAAACAGCTGAAAAAGGAATGAAAGTAGCAGAAGTTACGGGCAATGAAGTTATAATGCCAGCAAAAAGACAAGCTAAAATAGAAAAAGCTATTGCAAAAGGAGATAAAGAAACTCCAGCAAACTTAATGAAACAAACTTTAGCTGAAGGTAAAGTAACAAAAGGTAATGCAAGTCATGATAGTAATCCGATGCCTATTATGTCTACTGGAGCCGTACTTGACAAAGAGGGAAAAGACACAGGTTTAAAAGCAGATAATGGAGCTGGTATTTATCACCAAGCAAGTAAACAATTTAAACCTGGAATGAGCAACAGTGAAATGACAAAGATTATAAAAAAGAATATAGAGAGTTGGAAAAAACAAGGTAAAGCATGACAGTTTCTAAAGAAAAAATATATAATTATTTAATTAGTAAAGGTTTGACAAGAAATCATGCCTTAGGTATGATTGTAAATATACAGGCAGAAAGTTCTTTTATTGTAAACAATATAGGTGACAATGGAGCTTCTTATGGATTATTTCAACATAATCTATCGCGTAGGGATGCAATGCTTGATTGGATTACAGGTAAAGACAAACAAGGAAATGACAGGTATAAAAATAAAGATTGGGAAACTAATTGGAAAGGTCAAATAGATTATGCATTAACAGAAAAAGATACTCAAACCTACATGGGTATACAATTTAGTACACCAGAAGAAGCATCTAAATGGTTTACAATAAATTGGGAAAGACCACAAGACAAAGAAAAAAAAGCAGAAGAAAGAATTGCTGTATTAGAAGATTATAAAAATGAAGATTGGTTTGAACCAAAAAAAGAAGAAGCTCCAGAAGTAACATACAGCCCACCAATAATAGGGCCTGATGGTGAAGTAATATCAGGAGGTGTCCCACAAGGAGAAGATGTTGACAGAAGCGATATAGAAAGAAGCGTTGAAGAAAATAAGGGTATAGTTCAAAAATTTACTAGCTGGGATGATTTTTATAAAAATTATGACAAAGTAGACTTAGCTAGACCAATACAGATTGGTGACAATCCTAGTTTGTTAAAATTTAAACAAAGACCACAAGGAGCAAAAGGAGATGGAGAGTTTTATATTATTGGTGATGATGGTGATTTTTTAGTAAGAGGAGGGCAAAGGCTTACTCCCTTTGGTATTGTAGATAGAGAGGACCCTAATTATACGCAACTACTATTACAAAGAGACGCAAGAAAAAGATATAACCAAAGAAAACAGCAAGAGGAACAACAAAGGGCAGCTGAAGTGGTTGAAGAGATTGAAGAAAAAGAAGCTGAAATAAACGTTGATGATTTAAGCGATGAAGAATATAGTAAGTATTTAGAAGATAATGGCTATGGATTTTTATCAAAAGATAAAAGTAGAATATTTGAAACTGCTGAAGAAAGGAATAAGTACGATGCTGATTTAAAAGTTCCTACTACTGTACAAACAGAACCAGAAGCACAGCTTGATACAAAAGAACAGCCAAAACCAAAGCAAAGAACTGCACTAGGTGATTTAGGTGGATTAATTGATAGTTTAGGTGGTGTTTCTTCTATTATTGCAGGTGTTATGGGAGCTAAAGGATATAAAGATTCTATGAAAAAAATTAATGTACCTGATTATCCTGAATTGTCAGCTGCATTCAAACAATATATGTATAATTCAGAACAACTATCTAAAATAGGTTTTACACCAGAGGAAGAAAGAGCTATAAGAGATGACATTGATATGGCTTACAGAACAGGCTTGGATAATATGGTTAGAGGTACAGCTGGTGATAGAGCTAAGTTTTTAGCAGGCTCAGGAGTTTTAGATGCAAATCGTAGTAATGCTTTACTTAAGTTTGCAGCAGAAGACGCAAGAG
>CERA01007786.1_pt1 | contig 11356 bp, 12 predicted proteins | sample 530881 | NCBI WGS metagenome assembly CERA01 (sample SAMEA2621061, study PRJEB7988) | marine metagenome | biome: marine biome (ENVO:00000447); feature: deep chlorophyll maximum layer (ENVO:xxxxxxxx); material: "saline water (ENVO:00002010), including plankton (ENVO:xxxxxxxx)" | depth 50 m
GTAAAGGGGGCATAAGCCCCCCTATGTTGTGGAGGAATAGTTAGAAAGGTGCTTGTTCTGTAGATGATTCTTGTTTGGTATCAGTTTGAACAGGCTGTGTAGATGCAACTTGTTTAGCATAAGTTTCATCATCAACAAGATCTCCACCAATAAAGCCCCAAGCTTTTTCAGGCAGATCATCAATATGAACCTCAGGATCATTAAGAAACCATATGTGTTGTTTCTCTCCTGATGCATTGTTACCAAGTTGATATCTTGATTTGAAGCCAAACATTGTTACAACATTTGATACAAGATTAGTGTAGTAACACCCTGCTTTTGGGGATGTTCTTTTGTAAACCCTTACTGCTTTCTTTGATTCATTTTCCATTGAAATAAATCCTTTCTTCTTAATGATAGTCACAATAAATATAAGGGTAGTGACGACTATCTTGCCACTACCCAAAAACATAAAGCTGTTAGAATATAGATAGAATTCTTAACAATAGTTTGACAACTACAATAATACAAGTGACACAAGTTAGATGAAGTAATATCATCAAGTAAACAGCAAGTGTCCAATCAGGTTCTATAAGTTTCTTTAACATTGGTTCTCCTATAAGTTTAAGTATAAGTCCTAATAATATATAGTATGTACATACATACCCAAATACAGAAAGAAAGCATTAACACTGCTACAAACTATGCAACAACAATAACTACAGTAAACAATATGTTACAACAAATGATACGGTCTGCACCTGCTGCAGTCTGAAAGACTGTACAGATGGGCAGACACCTTGCAGTTGAATTAAAATTGAAATGCAACTTGAAATGTAACTGAATTTTAATTCAGAAAAGCTAATTGAAGTGGGGGTAGTATAGTAAATAAGGCAAGCACTAAAATGCCCCAATTTTTAGGATTGACCTCCCAGACTGTTTTGGATTGCAACTAAAACCTATTTTCTGATAGAAACATAAGCCTTGATTTATATGCTTAACACTATGTAATATTGTGTGTGATAAAACTAATTTAATAAAATTACTTTGTTACATCAGTTGTTACTACTAGTTAAAACATAGGCACCTTGAGGGTGCCAGTACTTATGAGAGAATATACTATATCAAAACAGAAACATTTTGTATATGATGATGTAACAGAGTTGCCTCAAGACTTAAAGTATCTACAGAACTGGAGAAGTGGTGTTATTGGAGATTGGGTTCAAGCTGATGATGGATCAATAGTGCAGATATTAAGATCTGGTATAATGAGAAAGAGAAGAGGCAAGGTTAAAGAGGTTAAATACTTAGGAACCTGTACTGGTACTTTCTCAACTGCAAAATCAACTAAATTGCATACCAATCCTTTTGATAACATTTATTCATTTTCAGGAAAGAAGTACCAGCAGGGTTCATTAAGAGATAGAAAGGACCCTACTACCAATGAGGTTCTATTTGCTCAATATGTTTCAAAGGGCATAAGTCCAGAAGAAGCATATTTAAAAGTATATAAAACTAAAAATAGAAGACATGCTTATACATCTGCTGGTATATTGATTAAAACAGAGAGGATTAAAAAGTTAATGAGAGAAGATTTAAAACCTGTATTAAAGAATTTAGGTATAGATATGGAGCTGGTATTGTCAGGAATTAGAGATATAGCTACTACTGCTGAAAAAGACTCTGACAGACTAAAAGCTTTAATAGAGCTTGAAGATATATTAGAAATAAAAGAAACAACTAAAGTACAAGAAGTTGCTGGTGCATTGTTTCAAGGATTTCAACCTGCACAACTAGAAGCTGCAGTTAAACCAAAAGAATTAAAGGAGTAACATTATGCCATTAGTAGGTAAAAAACATTTTCCATACACAGTCAAAGGCATGCAAGATGCTTTAAACCATGCAATCAAAACTGGTCAAAAAGTAAAAGTAGATAAACAAGGCATGAAAAAAATGATGGAAGGTGGAAGTGTAGATGATTTAAAACAAATATCTAAAGAATTAAAAAAAGCATCTAAGATGCATGCTAGTCAATCTAAAAGAGTAAAGAAACATGCTGACAGTATGCAAAAAGGTGGGATGTTAAAAGGCCCTAGTCATAAAGAAGGTGGCATACTTACACAGGTAGGCAACAAACCTATTGAAATGGAAGGTGGTGAGTATGTTATTAAAAAAACTTCTGCAGATGCATTAGGAAAAGAAACTTTAGATTATATTAATAAAAAAGGAGCTTTGCCTAAAATGATAAAAGGTGGTAAAGTAGATCCCAAAGTTCAAAATTTATTTAAATTAATGAAGAAGAAATAATGGCTGAAAAAACTAAAAAACCTACTTTAAATGCAAGAGTAGCAGATATTGAAAATTGCATGGACCAAATATTAAATAGCCTAGAAACTCTATTGGAAAGAACTGAGTTTATAGAGTCAGAACTAGAAGCTCTTAAAGCAGAAAACATGAGATTAAATGCAGAGGTAGCATATATAAAACCTAGACTAGGCCTTCCTGTATAGTGGCTAATATTAACTTTCACAATGTTTCTAAAGAAGAAGAAGCTTTGAGAATGGCTTATAATGATTTAATAGCTTTTGGTAAATTATTCTTACCTGATGATTTTTTAAGATCAGAAACACCTTGGTTTCATTATGATGTAGCAGATTCAATTAACAATGAAGATATTAAACAATTAGCTATTATAATGCCTAGAGGACATGGTAAGACAGTATTAACCAAAGCAGACCTTATGAGGTCTTTTTGTTTTAATCAGAAAGATTTTGAATGGGGATTTGTAGATAAAAAACCAGATCCATTATTCTATGGTTGGGTATCAGCTACAGCTAAACTTGCTACTGGTAATATGGATTATATTAAATCTCATATAGAAATTAATGAAAAGATACAATATTATTTTGGAGATCTTAGAGGTAAGAAGTGGACTGAGGTAGATATTGAAATGGCTAATGGTTGCAAACTAATATCTAAATCTAATATATCAGGTATAAGAGGAGGGGCAAAGCTACATAAAAGATATGATCTTATTGTATTGGATGACTTTGAAGATGAAAATAACACAATTACTCCAGAAGCTAGAAACAAAAATTCCAACCTTATTACTGCTGTGGTATTCCCTGCTCTTGAGCCCCATACTGGTCGTCTTAGGATTAATGGTACTCCTGTACACTTTGATAGCTTTATTAATAATCTTATTGTTAACTATCAAAAAGCTGAAAAGAAAAATAAAAAGTTTTCTTGGAATGTAAAGATGTTTCAAGCAGAACAATCAAATGGTACAGCATTATGGGATAGTTGGTTTGGCAAAAAAGAATTAGAAAGAAAGAAAAAGTTTTATGCTGATTCAGGTCAGCCCCATAAATATTATCAAGAGTATATGATGCAAGTTCAATCTGAAGAAGATTCAATGTGGACTAGAAGTCATATAAAAGAATATGAAGCTACATATATGTATGAACCAGAAGCAGGTATTGGTTTTTTAACTTTTCCCAATGGAGATGTTAAACCTGTCAATGTATTTGCAGGTGTAGATCCAGCTACAGATTCTACTAGAAGAGATGCAGATTTTTCAGTTATTTTGTTTGTAGCTGTAGATGAATTAAATAATATATATATATTAGATTATACTAGAAAAAGATCCTTGCCTGTTCTTGGAATACCAGGTGAAGATAAAAAAGGTATAGTAGATTATATGTTTGATATGCAACATATATATCATTCTAATTTAATGGTTATAGAAGATACATCTATGTCAAAGCCTGTAATACAATCAGTTATGTCTGAGATGAAAAGAAGAAACGACTTTTCAATTAAATTTAAAGCAGAAAAGCCTGGAACTAGAATGTCTAAAAGAGATAGAATACAAGAAGTATTAGCAGCTAGATTTAGTGTAGGTCAAATATATTTAAAACCTGAACATTATGATTTATATCAAGAGATACTTACATTTGGTCCAAGAATGTCACATGATGATACTATTGATGCTTTAGCATATGCTTGTAAATATTCTTTTCCTGTTAAAGGAGTGACTGAAAATAAAGGTTCATATTCAAAGAAAAAACCCAAAGCTAAATCTTGGGTAGTAGCTTAATATGCAACATGTGTTATATTTAGGGCAAAGAAAGTGATAGGTAAACATTATGTCTAAAAGTACAGTTAATAAGGCTGGTAACTATACTAAGCCTACTATGAGAAAAAATTTATTTAGTAGAATTAAATCAGGAGGAAAAGGAGGACCTCCTGGTGTTTGGTCTGCTAGAAAAGCACAAATGCTAGCTAAGTCTTATAAAGCTAAGGGTGGTGGTTATAAAGAACTTGGTGGATTAATTGAAACTATGGCTAATGGTGGAATGGCATCTTCTCAAAAGTCTTTAAAGAATTGGACTGATTCTGATTGGGACTATATATCTAAAGGTGATGAAAAAAAGCCTAAATCTCAAAGAGGAAGATACCTTCCAAAATCTGTAAGACAATCTTTAACACCTGGCCAGAAAGCTAGTGAAAATAAAAAAAAGAGATCTGCATCATCTAAAGGTAAAGTAAAAGCTAAATACTCAAAAGATGTTGCTAAAAAAGTTACATCAGCTAGTAAGTTTTCAAAAGGTGGAAGCACTGCTGCATGGCAAAGAAAAGAAGGCAAAAATCCTTCAGGTGGTTTAAATAAAAAAGGAGTTGCATCTTATAGAGCAGCTAATCCTGGATCTAAATTAAAAACAGCTGTAACTACTAAGCCTAGTAAATTAAAACCAGGCAGTAAATCTGCAAATAGAAGAAAGTCTTTTTGTGCTAGAATGGGAGGTATGAAAAAGAAACTAACTTCTTCTAAAACAGCTAATGATCCTAATTCAAGAATTAATAAGTCACTTCGCAAATGGAATTGTGAAGATGGTGGCTATGTACAAACAAAAAAACAAGGGGGTAGAGTTATGCCAATGGGCAAAGGAACATATGGGTCACAAGTAGGAAGACCTAAGAAAAAAATGAAGATGGGTGGTAAAGCACCTATGAAGAAAAAAATGGCAGACATGATGGATAAATTATCTATGATGTATGGTGGTAGTATGCCAATGGGTAAAAAGAAAATGGAAATGGGTGGCAAAATGCCAATGATGAAGAAGAAAATGAAAAAAGGTGGAATGATGAAAGTTGATTCTTCTAAAAACCCAGGTCTTGCTAAATTACCTAAACCTGTAAGAAATAAAATGGGTTATATGGGCCATGGAGGTGGTGTTGCACATAGTAAATCAGTTGGTGATCCAATTGCAAGCTATAGCAATGGCAACTACAAAGAAGGACAGTAATGAAACAAGGTTACCATACCTGACCAGATGATCCACACCCACATCCAGTTGGAACGGTTCATAAAAAGAAAAAGCCAATGGCTTATGATAATATCAATAACTTGATGAGTTTACTTGATATATTAGATAAAGGGAAGTAATGTCTAGAAAAAAATACAAAGATAAAAAAGTACAGAGAATAAAAAATCTATACAATAGGTTAAATACTGAGCACAGAGATCAATGGCTTTCTGTTAATCAAAGAGGATATGATTTTTCTAATGATAATCAAATTTCAGATAATGAAAAAGCTGTATTAGAAGAATCAGGTATGCCTACATTTACCATTAACAGAATTACCCCTGTTGTAGAAATGTTGAATTATTATGCAACTGCAAATCAACCTAGATGGCAAGCTATTGGTGCTGAAGGCAGCGATGCTAATGTAGCGGCAGTATTTTCTGATATAGCTGATTATATTTGGTATAATTCAAATGGACAAACTTTATTATCTAATGCAGTAAATGATGCAATTACTAAATCAATTGGTTATTTAATGGTAACTGTAGATAAAGATATGGATCAAGGCATGGGTGAGGTTATACTTCACCAGCCTGATCCTTTTGATGTCTATATAGATCCTAAGTCTAGAGATATGTTGTTTAGAGATGCAGCTTATGTTATGGTTAGAAAGATGTTGCCTAAGACTCATTTAAAACAATTATTTCCAAACTTAGCTAAAAGAATTAATTCTATAAGTTCACAATATGAATCAGAAAGATCTTTAACAAGCAAAGCTATAGATAGAGATCAAAAAGATATATTGCAGACAGATATAGATTATGGTATTAGCAATGAAGGTGAAGATGATCCACTTATAGATTATTTAGAAACATATGAAAAAGTAAAGATAGCATATGTCAATGTATTTTACAGAGCTCCATTAACTCCAGAACAACTGGAAGAATCTAAGAAAGTAGTTCAGATTAAATTATCTGAAATGCAAAAAAATATGGAAGTTGATTTCTTAGAACAAAAAAGACAAATGGAAGCAGCTGTGCAGTCAGGTCAAATGATGCCTGAAAGATATGAACTTGAAATGGAAAAAGCTGCAACTATGATGCAAAATCAATTGCAATCTGCTCAAATAGAATTTACATCAAAGATACAAGATGAAATGTCTAAAGTAGAAAATAAAGTTGTTAGCAAAAAAGAATATAGAATCTTAACTAAAAATAAAGATTTTGCTAATAATATAATAGATACTGTAGATTTTTATGATAATAGAATAAAACTTACTTGTATAGCTGGAGATCAATTTTTATATGAAAAAGTTCTTCCAGAAAAAATAAAAGATTATCCTTTAATACCTATACACTACAAATGGATTGGTACACCCTATCCTATTTCAGCTGTATCTCCACTTGTAGGAAAACAACAAGAATTAAATAAAGCACATCAACTTATGGTTCATAATGCTAGTCTAGGTTCTTCACTTAGATATATGTATTATGAAGGTAGTATTGATGCAGATATATGGGAACAATATTCATCCAGTCCAGGAGCTTTACTACCTGTAAATCATGGCTATGATCCACCTACTGCAGTTATGCCTGCACAATTATCTAATGCATTTTTTGGTATAGTAAATAGTGGTAAAAATGATATGGAATATCTAGCTGGTATATATTCAGCACAACAAGGAGATACATCAGCTACACAAGATATGCCTTATAGAGGCATGCTAGCTATGGATGAGTATGGTACTAGAAGAGTAAAGTATTGGCTTAAACATTCAATAGAACCATCTTTAAAACATGTTGGTGAAGTTGTAAAACAATTTTCTCAATCAGTCTATAGTGCTCATAAAACATTTAGAATAGTTCAACCTTCTTCATTGCAAGAACAAAAAGAAGTTGAAATAAATAGACCTATATACAATGATCTTGGAAAAGCAATTGGGAAATTTCATGACTATGGTTCTTCAAAATTTGATATAAGAATAATTGCTGGTTCTACATTGCCTGTTAATAGATGGGCATATTTAGAAGAATTAAAACAATTACTTAATGCAGGTGTAGTTGATAGACAAGCAGTTCTTGCAGAAACAGATATTAGAAATAAAGAAAAAATACAAGAAAGAATTGGTGAAATGCAACAAATGCAATCACAGATACAGCAGTTGCAAGACACTATTAAAGACAAGGAAGGCACTATTGAAACACTTGAAAGACAAGTTGTTCAAGCTGGTATCAAAGATAAAGTTAGACAAGCACAAATGGATATCAACAATGATCAGCAGAGATATAGAAATAAAACAGAAAAAGAATATTATGAAACACAGGCACAACAAAAGCTTATGAGAAATAATTTAGCTAGTGAAACTAACTACAAGAAAAAAGAATTAAATGATTTATTAAAAGATTTTCAAAAAAGTTTAGATAAAAATAACAACAAACAATAACTTAAGGAGAAAATATGTCTAAAAAAGATAATAGTAACCCTAGTGTAGAGGATGTTCTTCAAGGAGATACAGAGGAATCTACTGCAGGCTCTAGTGATTTTTTTGACAACTTAGAAGCACAGGTTAATGGTGCAATAAGTGAAGATATGCCACAACCAGAAACAGAACAGGCAACTCAGGAAACTGACCCTGGAGACACTGGCAATGAGGTGCAAACGGATTGGAAAGCCAAAGTTGAAAACTTAGAAAAAAGATATGGCGATTCAACCAGAGAAGCTCAAAGATTAAAAGCTGAAAATGATAACTTGGCAGAGTTGTCAAAATTCAGACCTTTAATTGAGCATCTGAAAAATAGTCCTGATGCAGTTCAGGCACTTAGAGATAATATAGGAGGTAAAAATCCTAGGTCTTTGACAGAAAGGTTTGGTGAAGATTTTGTGTTTGATGCTCATGAAGCAATGTCAAATCCAGAATCTGATTCAGGTAAGGTAATGAATGAATATATAGCAAATACTGCACAACAGCAAGCATCTGCTATAATCAATCAAGAAAAACAACAATTTGCACAGCAAGAACAACAAGCAAACATCAAGGCTGAAGCTGAAGAATTTAAAAAGAAAACTGGAATGTCTGATGCAGAATTTAATGACTTGCAAGCTAGAGCAAATGAACATGTTTTAACATTGGATGATATCTACTTTTTATTAAATAGAGACAAAGTATCAAAAAATGTTGCAGATAATACCAAAACTGATATGTTAAACCAAATGAAACAAGTTAGAGATATACCTCAAAGTGCTAGTAATGCTAATAGTCCAGGAAGAGAAGCTCAAAGTCAAGACGACAAGATGTTTGACATCTTAAAAGGTCTAGATGAGGGCACTGATAACTTGTTCGGTTAGAGGTAAAAATTTAAACCTTAATTGAACTTAAATAAAATAAACACATAGGAGACAGTTATGTCAGATTATATAAGTGCAATAAACCCAAGCACTAATTTAAATGTTTCTGATACTGCAACTTGGTCTGATGGCACTAGTAAAGATACTGGTGATCTAAGACGAAAGTTTAATTTTGGTGACAAAGTTAGTGAATTGGCAATAGCTCAAGATCCTTTTTTTAGATTTGTATCACAAGTAGCAAAAACACCTACTGATGATCCAGCATTTAAATTTACGGAAAAAAGAAATTCTTGGCACAAAAGATATGTATACCCTGTAAGTCATGCAGCAACAAGTGCTGTGGGAACTACAGATCCAACTATTGTAGCAGGAGAGGTTGATGCAGGTGATACATATTTCATTAAAGTTGGTACAGATTATAAAAATACAGGAAATGTTGGAGTTGTTTATAATAATTCTAATGCTAGTAATTTCCAAGTAGGAGATTCAAACACAAAGCCAAACTTTTTATTTCAAGATCAATTAATAAAGTTTAATTATAGAGCAGCAGGAGAAGCTACAAATTTCTATGCTGTAGTAGACTATTTAGTTGGTAGAATTAAAAGTGCAACTCCTTCAGGTGAATATCAAATTCTTGAGCTTGAAATAGTAAAAGGAACTGCAAGTTCTGTTGATCTTATTGGATCATCTGCAACAGTTCTTTGGACAACTAGTACAAACACTCATGATAAGTTGATATCTTCACAATTAGAAGCAGCTAGAGCTTATATAGTAGGTACTGCACATGCTGAAGGATCTGGATATCCTGAAACTTGGTTTGATCAGCCATACTCAACAGGGTTTGGTTTAACTCAAATATTTAAAACATCTTGTGCTATGACAAATACTGCAAGAGCAACTGTTCTTAAATATGAGCCAAATGAATGGGCAAGAGTATGGAAAGATAAGTTAATTGAACATAAGTATGATATTGAGCAAACTTTGTTATTTGGTAAACAACAAGAGTTAAATAATGTTCAATATACTCAAGGTGCTGTTGACTTTTTAACAAACTATGCTAATACCTTTACTTTAGATTCTACTACTAAAACAACAGATGATTTCTTGGATGATATGTCACAATATTTAGATCCAAGATTTAATAATTCTAATGCTACAGTATTTTTCTGTTCTACAGCTATTTACAATTGGTTGCATAAATTAGGTGGATATTTTAAAAACAATATGGAAATATCAACTAACTTTAGTGCTGACTTGGCTGTTACTGGCAGAAAGAAAGTATTAGGATTAGATACTACTACAATATCTACAGTATATGGTGATATGAATGTTGTAAGAAATATTCACTTAGATGGAACTGCTGTTAAGATTCTAGGTATTAACATGAAACATGTTAAATATAGACCACTTGTAGGCAATGGAGTAAATAGGGACACATCAGTATATGTTGGAGTCCAAACACTTGAGAACTCTGGTGTTGATAGAAGAGTTGATTTAATCTTAACAGAAGCTGGGATGGAGTTTTCAATGCCTGAATCCCATGCTATCTGGACTTAAAGGAAAGGAGATAAATTATGGCTAATCCAAATTATGGACAAAATAAGTCTGATTTTAATATTCAAGATGTAGTTGATCTTTTTAGACCTGATCAAATTGGTCAAGTTGAAGGAAAAGGATTTATAGCTAAAAAAGGTACAGTCTCTTTTTCTGGTGGTGATACTTCTACAGTTAAAACAATGATATCTTTTGGTACAAATACCTCTGTATGGGGTGGATTTGTTAGAGTAGAAGGAATTGGAAATAACAGCGGATCTCTTGATTTTGATCTTGGATTAACAGCTGGAGCTGGAGACTTTGGCACTGCTTTTGGAGATAGTGGCGATGGTGTATATGCAATCAAAGCACATGATTTCATATCAGCTTCATCTGAAGATTGTCACTTTTCAATTGATGCTAATAGTATACCATCTTCTGCTACAATAACAGTAACAGTTGTTTTAATTACAGCTGTTGCACCAGCATCGTCATAAAGGAGGTATTAAATGTCTAGTAAATACTGGATAGCTAATAATCCTAATGCTCAAGTAAATAATGCTGGTGCTGTTGCTTTAAAAAATCAAGTAGCATCTGCAGTAATGACTGTTGCTGCTGAAGCAACCGAGGCAATAACTGTTAGTGTTCAATTCAAAGATGGAAATGGTGATGATATGACTTCTGCTGTAGGATGTATAGGATATTTATCCGCAGATTCAGCAGGTCAAACAACTGCTAGTTCTTCAGGGCTTACTGTTACAGCTGGCACAGATGGAATGGTTAATGTATTAATAGATAGTAATACACAAAATAACTTTCTATGTGTAAGTGAAGCAGATGGTGACCTTGATGTAACAATAACAGATGCAAGTGGAGGGACTCTTACTAATTATTTAGTATTAGTTTTACCTAATGGTAGCTTAGCAATAAGTGATGCTATAACATTTGCAGCTTAGTGATTAATAGTTAGTAAATAAAAACAAAGATATGGGAGGGGCAACCCTCCCTGTCTTACAACAATCTCATTCATGCTTAGTCAAGGCTTAGAGAGGAGGAAATTTGGCATCATTTGAAGCACAAGTAGAAGCTTTAACAGGTTTAGCAATAGAAAGCTCAGGTAGCAATCCTACACAAACACAATTAGAACAATATCTTAATGATGGTGTTATAGATGTTACTAATAGATGCCT
>CERA01001575.1_pt1 | contig 11344 bp, 11 predicted proteins | sample 530881 | NCBI WGS metagenome assembly CERA01 (sample SAMEA2621061, study PRJEB7988) | marine metagenome | biome: marine biome (ENVO:00000447); feature: deep chlorophyll maximum layer (ENVO:xxxxxxxx); material: "saline water (ENVO:00002010), including plankton (ENVO:xxxxxxxx)" | depth 50 m
GCTACGCTCCATAGCCAAATCTTGCGTTAGCTTCATAATGGATGCAACTCCTTCTTACCACAGTGAGGACATACCCTAGTCTGCGCCTTGGTTAGTAACATACGTGGTGCAGTCCAGCCACACGCCCAACACTTAGCCGCAGTCCACTCACTCATCATGTACCACCGGGGCAAACAAACTACCTGTCAATCCAAGATTCTTGTCAATCATATACGCAGATAGGCCCGGTCTAGCCATAACGTAACCGTTACGACTGTGGTATCTGTCTTCGCCAGCTAAACTGGGGAGTTGTACCACAAGACAACCGCCGACCTCTCTAATCTGTTGGTGATGCAAATGGCCGTGGAACCACAAGTGATTGGTACTGATACCCCAATCCTTTCGTGCTTCGTGTGCCATAAGGGAATGGAGCTTATTCATAACCTTACCATCACCGTGAGTAAAACCAATCAAGTTGTTACCATAGGTAACATACTGCCTAATATGTGGGCTGACCGTTACTACGACATCATCACACGTATTGTAGTAAGCCTCAAGATACAACATCAACATTATACTGGTGTGTCTGTCATGATTACCACCCATGAAGACTAGCTCGACATCGCTAACTGTGCGTAGCAAGTCAATATGTTGTCGTGCAAGGTCGCAACCCTGCATAAGAATCTGTGCTGGTGTAGCTGCCATGTCTTGTCCTGTACCCTTGGTAGTAGTGCCTATATCGTTATCTACGTGGAACCAGTCAGAACCAATACCCACAAAGAATTTTTCTGGCTTGCTTGGTAGCCTAGCTAGTAACTCCTCGGTCTTTGTAAGAACCCTAGCCCTAGCCTCATCTAGATTGTAAGTGCTACCAACCTCATCTACCCAACCATACTTACCAAAGTGTAGGTCAGTAGGAGAAAGCACCACCGCATAATCTGTCGTGTGCTTCATAGGCTTACGCTTGACACTAACAGGCTTGTGGTCAGCTAGAATCTCAAAGAAATCTTTACTAAGTGTTTCACGCAAAACGTTGTACTGCTCTGCATCTTTTTCAATCTGCCTCCACTTTTTCTTCTCTGCCTTCTTTAGAACCTCATTCTTACGAATGTCAAGGAAGTTTTCTACCATGTCATCTAGCGTATTAGATACAAGCTGCTCATCAGTAAATGGCTGCATAGCATGTTTCCACTTGTTCACACGTATGTACTCGCTTACCCAAGAAGCGGGCATGTCAAACTCTCTAGCCATCTCATCATAGGTAAGACCGCCACCAACCTCGGAGTATGCTTTTTTCATAGCCCTATGTTTTTCACCATCAACAATCAACATACCATCGTGTGACTCTAGTAGTACAATGTAGTTATCGTTTGAGTTGTCGTAGTATATACGTGTGGTAGTGGTATCACTGGCTTCGTAGTCTATGTTATTCAATTCATTACCCTTGGAAACCCAACGTGATATTGCGTTTCGCCAAGCCTCAAAACTTCTAGCTGGCTCTATATCTGCTAAAAATTTAGCAAACTCTGTTGTAGATGCCCAATGTCTATCGTTGGCAAATTTTTCTATTAACTTAGTACCACCAGTAAAATACTGGCCCCCTGTACCGCTCATGTATCAACCCTCTCTGTAAGGTGTTATAATCATTAGTATTTATTTTTTATTACTTTTGGGTTACAACAAAAAGAAAAAACCGCTATACCGAAAGCCTATAATTAATTTATTCTATTTCTTCTATAGTATGTCTGGTAGAGGCCCCCCACTATCTCTACTACTACTATTAGTTACCGTAGGTAACTTCTCCATACTATAGAAAAAAATAAAGAATAAAGAAAGAATAGAGCAGTAAAGCGTTTAATTATTTCTAAAAGTCACCAAATAATAAAAAAGAATAACCGAATGATTATATGACAACCGGAAAATGGGGAAACATGGCAGAGAAGCGTAGCCCTTGGAATTTATTTGGGTTGATAGCAAAAGATGAAGTCACTAATCCCATGATTGAAAGAGCTAGAGAAGGTATAGTCACTGAAGACTTTAGAGCAATAGCAGGTATTCCAGACATAGTGCGTGATACAGAAAGGTTGAGAAAAGACAGTAACCACGACAACGAGTTTGACCTGTACGATAACATGCTAAAGCTAGACCCAGAGCTTAATGGGGCAGTAAGAGCAGTTTCTCTAACCGCTAACAATTACGAGATAAACTACACAACAGGTAGAAACGCCCGCATACGAGATGCGGTAAGAAGACTGGTTGAAGACACGATAGAGTTTGACGACATCATGATTAACGCCATGCGTAATCTCATGGTCTATGGTAACGACATCAACAAGATAGTCGGGAAGCAGGGTGTGGGAATCACACAAGTACAGAGCCTACCGGTCAAGCAGGTAACGATTGTTGATGAGAGAGGTGGGTTAGGTAGCTACTTCGTAGCCGATGAAGACAACCCAATCATTAACGCAGACATATACATGGTGCGAGAGGGGTCGCAGTACGAGAGAGCCATACCATCAAAGGAGATTCTTCACGTAAAGATAGACGCACGTTCTAACTGGTTCACTGATAACAAGCTACGAAGGACATATGGTGTCTGGGGCGCAAGCAGATTTACTTCCCTCAAGCAACCTATACGCATGAAGTACAACAGTATGAACAATCGCATCAGCCTTGAAGACTCGATGACAAAGCAATTTATCACTATTGACAAGTCTGCTATTGAGCATATACAAGACCCAGTAGAGCAAAACGAAAGACTCAAGCATATTATGGATGAGGTCATCAAGCTCTTTGAGGGACTGAGAGGCGACCAGATACCTGTACTGCCTCACTACGTTCAGCTACATCACGTTGATGTGGGTAACAGTGTGCCTAACAACACTGGCTTCCTAGACACAATTAACGCAGACATAGCCGCAGTTTTGCAGGTTCCTAGAGTTGCAGCCGGACAAGAGAAAGGTTCGACATTCGCCGCAACATACAACGCAAACCTATGGGCCGTTCAAGCAATTTCACGTATGCACCGCATACTTTCCGAAGCCGCAACAAAAATGTTTATGCTTCACTTGGACCTTCTAGGTATCGAGTACAGGAAGCAAGACTTACCCACTATTGATTTTGAGGCTATGGATAGCGAAACACCGCTAAACGTAATGCAGAAAGTCGTGTTGGGTTACAACTCTGGCATACTAACTCTAAACCAAGCACTAGACATGTTAAGCCTACCAAACGTAAGTAATGTTGGCGAGCAGAGAAAGGGTGGTGAGGGTGCGTCTGTCGGTGAGCTACCGAGAGAAAACTCACAACCCGGAGCCGTAGATATAAGATGATAGTAACGTATGAGCAAGTTTTTTATACACTCTTAGCTCTATTGATTACGCTATCCTTCTATATGCACTCAAAGAAACCGAGTAAAACATTTATTAAACGAAACAAAGGTGGTGCAGATATGGACCGCATGAAAATGAGCAACCCCAATGAAACATTGATGCTTACTTTTGGTATGGGTGTGGTTATGGCATGGGTTGTCATAGCTATTACTGCATCTTACTTTAGCATAGTTGAGCAGAGAGATATATCCGACTCTCAACTAACTGTTATCGGTCTTCTTGGTGGTCCGGCACTTCTTATCATAACAAGTGTTCTTGACTTGTTTAAGGGTAAGGAGAGTGCTAAAATTGCAGTTTTGCCAGACAGACTATCAGCAGACGTATCATCTACAGATGCAGAGAGAAGCCACACAAGAATGCTTGAGGAGTACAAACTAAAGCATGACTTGGATATGGAGAAAATGCAGAAGCAACACAGTCTAGACATGGAAGCATTTCAGATTACTAACAAAAAGGTGAAGAAGGAATGAACGTAAGTATTTGGTGTTCCTTCTGCGTATCTGGCTCTTGTTTTGATTGCGAAGTTGCGAAGGATGAGTGACTATGCAATACGACGGATGCCCACGATGGGTGTCCGTCTTGAGGTTGGTTGGGGTAATAATTAACTAACACGGTGCGTGTAACTTTGGATAGGGTAATTACATTGACGGCAGAGGAAGCAGAGTCCATCATAGAAACCATAAATGATAGGGCGCAAGAGATTCGTTCTCTTATGATAACTATAGCATCTATGGTAGCATTAGTTATGCCCGGTATGGAGGCCGTTGGTATTCTTGATTTTACGCCGTATGGTGATGGTGATGATGAATGGATTACCGATGATGATTGGGAATTCGGTGACGACTTTGAGTGTGGCGACGGTTCTGTTATTGAAGCCTCTCTTGTTGATGATGGTTACAAAAATTGCCGTGATGGTTCCGATGAGCCAGAAGTTGATGACGACCTTGATGGTGAAGTAATCAGAGGTTGCACTGACTCGGATGCACTAAACTATGATGAGGATGCTATAGAAGATGACGGGTCCTGTGAGTTTGAGGAAGATGATGAATATGGTGGGTGTATGGACCCAGATGCTATGAATTATGACGCATACGCAGATTATGATGATGGTTCTTGTGAATACCGTGAGGGCCAAGCCTGTGACCCAGAAATGTACGACGCATACTGGGAGTATGAAAATGAGAGCTTTACTTTCTATTGGGATGCTGACTTAATTTGCGATAACGAACCACACAACCTAACAGTCATTTGGACTATCTATGAAAATGAAACAGGTAACTGGACTGGCTTCCAAAATGAGCTTACCTATGAAACATACTACCAAGATTATGATTATGTAAATCTAACAGAGTGTTGCGTAGTTAGTGGCAAATATGATATTTTTGCTACCTTTGAAATACACGGCGACTACAGTAAGGCCGTAGATTGGTTTGGAATAGAAGTTTAATAAGTCATATTCTATCTGCCAGATATATGCCTACACGTAGGGATGGAGAAAGCGAGGGTGCTTTTATCAACAGGTGTATGGCAGACACAAAAATGAACAGGGATTTCCCAGACCGTGACCAAAGATATGCGGTGTGTCTAAGCTACTCAAATAAAAAAGCAGACGTGCGTTCCACGCCCGCACCTAAGAAAGATAGAATCAAAGGTAGTCCTAAGAACAAACCCGGTTCTGCTAAACCCGGTGGTAAGGTTACATTTAGTCAAGGTGTTACTAATAGCCTAAAAGAAAAGGTAAAAAATCATAACAAAAAGTCAGACCGCAAGGTAACTCTAGGTATGCTAAAGGCAGTTTATCGTAGAGGTGCGGGTGCTTACTCCACAAGTCATAGACCGGGCGTGAGCAGGGCCGCTTGGTCTATGGCTAGAGTCAATGCCTTCCTAAGACTGGTTAAGTCTGGTAGACCCGCCAACCCTAAATATGTACAAGATAATGACCTTTTACCCAGAGGTCATCCGAGAAAGGGTAAAGGTAAGAAGGATTAATAAGACACGTCTAAAATTTGGCTACCATGTCGTGCGGTTGCGGTTGTGGCGGAGAGGTCGTTGCATACGAAGACTGGAACGAAACAGATGTTACTGCGGCTGAATATCAAGGTCGTAAGGTAACATTGAACAAACCTTTTAGAACAAAGGGCGCAAGTAAGAAATTTGGTGTATATACCAAGAATGAAAAAGGCAACGTTGTTCTTGTAAGGTTTGGCGACCCTAACATGGAAATTAAAAGAGATGACCCTGCTAGGAGAAAGTCGTTCCGTTCTAGGCATAACTGCGATAGTCCCGGCCCTAAGTATAAGGCTAGGTATTGGAGTTGCCGTCAATGGCGTGACACAAGTAAGGTGGAAGCTATGGAAGAACCATGTGGTTGTAATAATGTAAAGGCTGATGATTGTAATTGTGAAGCAGAGTGTAACTGTTCCTCTGATGTAAGTGCCGAGATGCTAAGAAGGGGAGTTTATGACAACCCCGGAGAGGCTATGGAAGAAGCAAAGAAAATGGGGTGTGACGAAATCCATTCTCATGAGGAAAACGGTAAGACGGTCTATATGCCTTGTAAGACTCACGAAGAATACATGAGTAAGAACAAAGGCAAAGATGTAGAAGTAGAAAGCTACATGAAGAAAAAGAACAAGAAGGACGAGGATGAGTACAATGCTCTCCACAACAATGACCATGACGAAGACATTTACGGTAGTTATCACACAAGCGAGTGTAAGCCCGGTTACGAAAAGAAAGATGGTATGTGTCAGAAGATAGCCGTCACTATAGAATTAGATATAGATGAGCTTGAGGCAAAGGTAAGTGCTGAAACTGGCAACATCATCTATGAGATAAGAGGAATAGCATTCCATGAGGGCATGAACAAGAACAAGTGGTCCTTGACTCCGGCTGGCGCAAAGTCAGTGGCTTCACAGATGGAGGGTGCTGATGTAACCCTGATGCACCCAAAGGCTAACGAAACCGGTGCTGGCTTTACTAGAAACACAGAAGGTGTTGAAGAATCAGCAGTCGGTACTATCATGGGCGCAACATTCTTTACTACCGAAGCTGGCTATGATGTAAGGTATGTAGCTAGAGTAACCAGAGAAGAATTATTTGCATCTATGGAAGATGGTTTGTGGAAGGAGAGTGGCTACGGAGTTTCTATAGGAGGCTCTGGCGTACCTATTTCGGCTTCAGAGGAAGGGTTTGTTTTTGGTGAAGACTTTACCTTTGACCATCTAGCTTTGGTCAAAAGACCTGCCTACAGTCGTGCAAACGTAGAAACCATAGAGAAAAAGAAAGTAGATGTAGAAACACCTATAGCCGAAGACAAATCGCAAATGTTTATAGGTCACTCATCATCTGACCAGAATCAACCAAAGGTGATTGCTATGACCGATGAAACAAATGAAATAAATTACGAAGCCGAGATGGAGGCTGTGAAAGCAGACCTTGTTCTCGCAAACAGCCGAATTGCAGAATACGAGGCAGTTGAGGCACAGAGAGTTGAAGACGAGAGAATGGCTCTAGTAACTAAGGCATCCGACCTCGGAATGTCCGGTCACGAAGACCTTTCCACACCAACCCTTGAAACCTTGATTGCATCTTGGGAGGCTTCTCACCCAGAGCCAGCCCCAGTGGAGATGACCCCAGTAGAGTCAGTCGAGAAGCCTGTTGCAGAGCCAGCAGTAGCTTCCGAGGAAAGACCTATGGTTTCTAACTACCTCAACGGAAAGAGAATTTCCAACGATGAGGCAATATACTCCAAGGCTTACAATGCGTGGGCATCAGCTTGGAACAAAACACTCGCAGCAGATGAGAGGTCAAGAATGACCGCTCACAAGTACGAGGCAATAAAGGAGATGAATTAAGATGGTACAATACGGAGCATTAGACCCAGTTGCATGTGCAGACATACAGAACACCTTTGCTAGCAAAGGACTTCTAGTAAAGTTTGACGGAAGCGGCGTAATGATAACAGCAAGCGTTACTGACAAGCCAATCGGCGTAACAATCAGTGAGTCCTCAAGAGGAGAGGACGGAGAGCTTGAGGCAGCAGGTACAGGCACAGTGTCAATCATGCCACTGAGCGGTGTACAGATGATGAAGTGTGTCGGAGGAGGCGCACTCAAGACCGGAGAGAGGCTTTACGTTTCTCAGACATCAGAAGCAGACGGCCACGTTCACACAACCGCATCAAACTCAGCAACATTCGTTGGGCTATACATGGGAGCAGATAACCTAACCCCATCAGCCGGTGACTTGATACCAGTCCTTTGTGCTACGGTGGTGGCATAGAATAATTAGAGGAGATTAAGAGGTGAATAATATGAATCAGACATTGGAAGAAATACTAAACGTAGAGGCCGCTACTGGCCCATTCGCACCCGGAGATGCCGTTCTTGAGCAGACTCTCCGTGACTTTATCCAGCTACAGTCAAACACAATCGCTATCGCAACCGACCTAGTTGGTGTCCGAAGCGTACCTTGGCTATCATTCACATGGTACACTGGTGTTGTAGGAACATTCTCCTACCCACTAGACGATGTAGCTCTAACTGACCCAACCAACATTGGTACACAAAACTACAGTACCAAGCTAGAGAAGGGACAGGGACGATGCACTTTCCTCGACGCTGTAAGGCTAAGAGGCGAGTCCTTTGAGAACATTGACAGGCAACAGCTAGGAATTGTTAGAGCAAGGGCTGACACAATTGACAACCACATACTAACAACCTTAGTAGCTGGTGCAGACAACTCAGTAGCAGCAACCGCAGTCTTCGGAAGCGGTTCCGCTGATGAGGAAGGCGACATTCTTGGAGCTATGGATGACATCTTTGCTAACGCAAAGGTTTCTGGCAACGAGCCTCTAGCTCTTGTCCTTCCAGCCGACAAGAGAAGTGCTATCCTAAACACAACACTATACGGAAACGTTGTTGAGTCACTAGGCGACCACTTGAGGAGAATCGCAAACCTAAGCATTTACTACACCAGAGATTTCGGAAGCGGTAACGCACTAGGCAACGACGCTATCCTTATGGTTCCCGGTGCTGAAACTGCTGAATTCTTTACCTACAATGGACCCGGTTTCCAAGAAACTGAGCTAACCAGACTCCCCGGAGTTGGGTTCGACTGGCTTCTAACTGGCTACATGGGAAGCGTTATCCACGAACACCAAGACGGTGCTTCTGCTAACAAGTCCCACAGGATAGTCAAGCTAACCGGAGTACGCTCTTGAATAAGGGGCGTGTCTGAATGGCAGAGAAAAAGAAGAAGGCTTCTACTAAGAAGGCCACTCCTAAGAAAGTGGCGAAGCCCAAGGCAAAACCAAAGGCGGCTCCAAAAGGGCCATCTAAGGCAACCTTGGCTTCGTCACTCAAGGAGAAAGGTATTCCTCTACCTGTTTCCGGCGAAGCATCCGATATGGAGCATCGCCTAAAGCATTGGAAATCTGGTATGGGTTACATGGTAAGATTACATAGAAATGCCGGAGGAAGGTTCAAGGACCATCCTTTGTCATTACTTGACTCACCCAGAAAAGCTCTTTATTGGCTACCGGATAGCGAGATGACAGATAAGATTCTCGCTACACGCAGAGTTGTAGTAGTAGGTCGAGTAAGCGAACCTTCAAGTAACATGATAGTTATTGATGTTCCATCGGACTACGATACAAGATTTGCGTGAGGTGTTAATAAGTGCCATTTGATATGGGAGAGTTGGTTGTTGATGAAGGTGCAACCGTAGGCGACACAAGCATTTCCCCTAGAGTTATCAGAGATTTACTAAACAGACCTAGGGGTCTTAATGCCGCTACTATCATAGAGTATCTTAACATTAGAATAGCAGAGATAAACAAAAAATCCAGAGAGTCTGGATATGTTGGTGTTACCAGCGATAATGCGCCTACTACGGCACTAAGAGAATCTGCCATAAAGTTTCTAGTGTGTTGTGATTGTCTAAGGGTTCTAATAGATACCATACCAGCAGTAGTACCAGAGAAGGAACAGGGTACTTCAGACATAAGATTCAACAAGCAGTTGGCTTCATTTGAGAAGCAAGCGACACAACTTGTCGCATTAATAGAGGAGAAGGGTGGTACGGCTTTCTATACAAAAGCCACGGCTGCCAAAGTGAGTGGTACAACAAGCGGTCAGTTATCCGGGTCACTCGATTATGAGTGAGGAAGATAAATGCCGGAAGTTAAGTGGATAGGTAGTACAAGTACAGACCCTACCGTTACGAGTAACTGGTCTACTGGCAATTTGCCTACTTCTTCTGATGATATGGTTTTTGATGGTAGCGCACAAGCAAACTGTCAATTTAATGGGACCTTTCCTAATACTGTTCATGATATAAAAATATCATCTGATTGGAACACAGACTATCAGATAACTACTGGTGGTGCTTCTGTAATAAATGTAGGTGGGTTTTTATCAATTGAATTAGCTAGTGTCATCAATGCTTCTCACTCACTTACTCTTAACTTTACTGGTTCTGCAAGTGTGCCAGCCTATGTTGGTGATGGTGGTGCTACAACATCAGCGTTTGTAAATATGAGCCTTAATTCTGGTAGTGTTTTTACCAGTGAAACAAGCAGAGCAAACACTATCTATAACTTTGATGCCACTTCTACTACTATGGTAGATGGTGTTTATCCGCAACTTAAAGGTACTGGTATAATAAAAACAAAAAAGATTTACAGTGATGCCTCAAGAACGGCATTCAATACCTATGGCTCTGTAGATATGTGGACTATAATAACAGACCTAAAGTTTGAGTCAGAGAAGTATGATATATACGATTACGAAAAGGTGTTTTTATTTGAAGGTGGTTTTACCGCTCTAGGAGAAAACTTCAAGTTTGGTCATACTACTGCTAAATTCAAAACATACAGAAGCTCTGGCACAGGCTCCGTAGTATTCCCAGTCACAGGTGAGCTTAACAGTGCGGCGTTTGGTAATGATACCACAAAGGTATTCAACACACAATACCATAAGGTAGTTATAGAGGCTAATGATAACACGGCTAACTACTGGTTAGTAAGTGATGGTAAGGTGCTTGAATGCAACGAGCTTGTGATAAACGACGGTGGTAGGTTTTATGCTAACATGGCTGGTAACAACTCAGTGGTAATCAGATGCACAAGAAGACCTACAGTGATAGGCGATTGGAATTTCAGACAGGTGACAGATGGTATTTACGAAAGTATAGGGGGTACTAACGTTCTACCTGTTACTCACGGTGGCACAGGTCTTACTACCGTTGCGCCGGGAGCTATCTTATATGGTGACGGGCAAGGTAATCTAGTAGTGCTAAGTCCGGGTAGTAATGGTACAACTCTTACAATTAGTAGTGGTGTTCCTGTATGGAGTTAAGGAAACTGTAATAAAACATACTTAAAATAGAACAAATGCGGGCGTAGCGTATAGGAGGGAGAGAATGCCACTAACTGACAACAAGAACATAATCCTTGGCGACGAATCCGACAGGACCAGCGTTACACCGCACACCGCTCAACTCATAAAGGATGCAGACGCAACCTATCTTTTCTACGGTGATGGTACTACCGTAGGTGGTGTAGCAGTAGACGTAAGACCATCCGTTACTAAGACAGGCACTTACACCTTTGTTAGAAAAGACGAGGGTAGATTAGTTATCCTAAATACAAGTAGCGACATAACATTTACTATTCCTAATGACTCTAGTGTTTCATTCCCAGATGGCGACACTGAGCTTCACGTAATAAACATAGGTAGTGGTACTCTAACACTAGCTGGTGCTGGTGGTGTTACTCTATCTGGTACTACAACTCTAGGTCAGCATAACAGAGCTAACATCAGAAAGATAGCAGCAAACTCATGGGTCAATACATCATCAGTCGGTGTTACTGGACCTACCGGTCCTTCCGGCCCTACTGGGGCAACAGGCCCGACTGGACCTCAAGGTGCTACCGGCCCTACCGGACCCGCCGGTTCAGATGGTAGCGA
>CERA01018165.1_pt1 | contig 11335 bp, 11 predicted proteins | sample 530881 | NCBI WGS metagenome assembly CERA01 (sample SAMEA2621061, study PRJEB7988) | marine metagenome | biome: marine biome (ENVO:00000447); feature: deep chlorophyll maximum layer (ENVO:xxxxxxxx); material: "saline water (ENVO:00002010), including plankton (ENVO:xxxxxxxx)" | depth 50 m
AAAGTCTGTTTTTGGTTAGAAGAAATGTATAGCATTTGATATGGTGGTTCTTGAAACACAAGATTCCATACTACCCAACTGTGCATAAAGACAGATTTCCCGTGGTCTCTGCTACAAATAATAACAGTTCTATCGGTTGTTTCCATTGATTCTAACCACTCTTGCATGTAAGGAGGAAACATCATACCAAGAACATTCTGAAAAAAATAAGGAAAAGATGTTTTAGATATTTCCATATCCATAGAGGATATAAAATCTAACTCATCTATTTCCATTCTTATTTCCTCATAATGTAAAACCAATTAGAGACAGGTCTGTAATACAACTTTCTAATTGCAGTCGTTGGACTTTGTTCTCTCTCTAGTTTTTCTAAGACTTCTTTAACGTCTTCAGGAATATCATCTTGTCTAATTACTTTCATGTTACTATCAAACTCTACTCGTTGAAAGCCCTGTCTATCAACAAAAACAGAAACTCCTTGTGGCATAGCCGCACCTACTATTGGCCTATGACTATGTAAATCAACTACTTTCTTTGATATCCATAGTCCTGCACCTCTAGTTTGTTCTCTAGATAATCCAGTTTCTTTCGCATGGCTAACTAATCCAGTTAACAAAAATATATTCTTGTAAGGAGCAATACCTTGAACTGCAACAGGCTTACCATCTTTTACAGTTGGATGATATGCAATGTAATATTTCGGTTTAACTTCTGCAAACATCGTACCGTTCAATCGTTGATAGCGTTGCGCTCTAGTCTTGTAAGTAATATCATGTTCAGCAAACGCACGTACTACTTCTTCCTCAGTCATAGGGTTAGATATTTGAAACTCCATCTAATCACCTAAAGTTTGCCTTGAGAAAATACACACCTTCCTTCGGTACACCGTGTTTCTTACTCAACTCATCCATTGAGTTTGTTTCAGTAACAATGTTCTCAATTTCATATGCAGTTATATCAACATTATATTTTGATTTCATGATAAGCATAGCAGAATGAATATGTTCGTAATTGTCAACCTTACCTGTATTATAGTAAACAGGCTTACCTAACATCTTTCGAATATTATCATGTGCATCTAATAGTTTAGAATCTAAGTCACTCCTAAGAATCTTCATGTCGTCTACTGCAATAATAAATCTCTGAACGATTGTGTTAGAACCTTTACTTTTTCTATCACTACCACGAACCATAGTTCTCTTACTACCACTATAACCACCCACGTTTCTCTTAATGTGAGATTCTATTGCCTCAAATGGATACACCTTAGATTCATCATACATCTCATTCCATTCTGCCGGAGTCTTACCTCTTGCATTAGGAAACTTTTCCCCTTCAGGCCAATCAATATTATTTGCTTCTAATACCTTATGTAAGTATGAACCAAACTCTATGTTAGTTTCTTGAGATAATATCGAGTTTCTTTTATTCATTAAAACAAAGTTCACTGCCTTTATTCCTTTAGTTAGTTCATTTACTAACCTACCTATATCTTTCTTGTCATCCACTGAACTCAAAAACTCTAACATTCTAGTCAAGTCTTCTAACTCAGTTGGTTTTACCATCATATATCCTGACCTGCCTTCTAGTGCTAACACCTTAAACAATGCAGTATCAGTTCTACCAGTTGCTAATGCTCTGAATATTCTTTGGGTTTTACTTGTTTTAGTGTCGAACGGAAACTCATCATCGAATGGTTTGTTAGACCCACTAATTGCAACCACGAAATAATCTAAGACTTCTTGAATCAAATCATCAAACTCTTCCCTTGCTTCTTCTATATCTGCTAAGTGGTCTTTTCTGTTTACTGTTCCTAATTGTGGTCTTGACTGTGGAGGCACACCATCACTAGAAGAACCGACTGTGGCTTTAGCAGGAGCAGACGCTCTATCTAAATCATCACCCGCATCTAGTATTTTACTCAGGTTATCTAAAAACTCTCCAATATTCCTTAACCTATTGTTAATTCCTCTTTCAGTATTCATGGCTTTATCGTCAGTATTCCAACTTTCTGTAACCATGAACCTATTCACTGTTTTTGTTAGTGGTAGATAATATGGGCCATTTCCTCCTCTAGCCATTGTCTTTTCTACTGCATCAACATATTCATTAATTTCGTCATCCATGTCAACACCCGTTGACATTTCTCTAGCCGCCCCTGCACTCAGCATTGCTTCCCTTAATGTGTTAATGTCATTTCTAAAAGCAACAGTATCTTTGAATGCTCCACTATCCTTTGTAAAAGCATGGTAGAAAAGAGGGTCAACCTTTTGCGTAAGTCTTTCTAATTTAAGCCCAAACCTAGATAACTCTTCCATTTCTTTCTTGTTCTCTGCCGCCCTTACATTTCTTTCTTGAGTAACAGCATCATCAGAATCAAACGTTTCCCCGCCATCTTCTACGGTAATAGTCTCCTTGTAATCTCCACTATCTTTATCATAGTAGCCTTCTCTTCTAGCACTTCTATCATCAGAAGTATCCTTTAGATTATCTAATCCTACATCAGCAATAAACTTCTCATACAAGGCAAGTCCCTTGTGTCTCTTAAAGTAGGGTTCTAGTTCTTTAGGATTAATTTTCACAACATAGTCTAACTCACCATTATTGATAATAGACTTGAAAGAAAGGAACTTATCTATTACTTCTGCAATCTCCTGTTTGTCTTTATCGTCTTTATTTTCTTCTGTGTTTAACATATCTCTAATAGGAAGAAAGGCTTCATTACATGCATTATATGCTTCTTTGAAATCATTATACTTACCCTTATGACCTTTCCAAAAATTGTAAATCCTATTACGTCTATCTAATCTTTTAAGGTCAAGTTCACCAATTATTAGGTCAGCGTCTAAATGAATTATTTGTTCTTCTACCTCATCTAATGGTCTTAAAACTGAAAGTAGTGGCTGAAGTCTTCTTTGAATAGCAGGAGTTTGATTCTGAATAACATACTTCCATTTGTTAATCTCTCTCATGTTTACGTTTCTATTTCTAAGTGAAACTCTAGTTAGTCTCCTATCTCCTTCTATTGTATTCTCATACGTTAACATTTTACCATTTTCATCTAAGAAGTTCTTCAGAGTTTTATTTAGTAGTGCTTTGTCTCTTTGAATTGTTTTACTATCATCAATCTCATCTGTGTCTAAGTCGGTACTCTTAACGCCGCCTTTAACCTCTGATAGTTTTAATAATGTTTTAACCATTATATCTCTAGTAGATTTTGGAATCTCACTAAACCCTTTGTACTTATTGTTAATGTCTTCAACTAGAATATTAGTTAACTCACCCAGTTGTTTTCCTTTGAGTTGATATTTACTAGATAGAGTCTTCTTATCATTTCCAAAGAAGTCATTATCGTTGACTAAGAAAGTATGTAGAAACTCAGGTTTGAATCCATCATCATAATCATCAAGTCTATCGTCTGCTTCCATTTCTATTTTACTTTGTAAGTTTTTTAATTGTGTAGGTTTCAAATCCCTATATTCTTCAGACTCTTTAACTTTCTTTTCAGCAAAGTCTTCCATCGAATCAGGATTAACCATTAGTGTTTGGAATGCTTCGTATAGTTCAGTATCTTCTATCATGCTCTACCACCTTCACTAGCAATCCATTGGTACGGTTGAGTTGCTCCCTTTTTATTATGTAGTATAGGCTTCTCCATAACCTCAGACATTTTCTCTTTTATTCTAGTTAGTAATTCTTTATGAATATTAGAATAAGTTTCAACTAATTCTTGTTTGAACTTGTCTATTCCTTCAGAGGTTCTCTCCTTTTTTAGTTTTCTTAGAGAGATTTGTAGGTTTCTATCACCTAACATGTATCCTTCTAGTTGTACTAACATAGTAAGTAAATCTGAAAATTGCAATGATTGTTTAGATGACACCTTGAAGTCTTTCAACTTCTTTCGTGTGTCTCCTACTTGACCTAAATAATTACCAATTGGGTCATTATCAATATCCTCGAATAAAAATTGTAATGTTGGAATACGTTGTGGGTCAGTTATAGAAACAGTTCCTTCTGCTTTCTCTTCCATTTCTTTTAATGCCGCTAATATCTGTTCAGGTTCTCCAAACTCAACATCACCAACTCTCATGGTTTTTACAGAGCGTCTAACTCTAGAACCAAAAATATGCCCTAGTTCTTTTCTAACTAATTCTTGTTGTGGCTTTGTCGAACTTCCTTCCATTATAGCAACAAGTGCATCTCGCAAATCTGTCTTTAGAGTATATCTCCTAACTTGTGTTTTAGAAACTAATTCTTCATACTCCTTTCCTAGTTCTGCATTATACACTGCTGTTTTGAATTGACCATATCCTTTTGTTTGAGTTGGTGTAATACCTTTTTCACGTTGATATTTACTAGAAACCCCAGTCTTTACAAACTTATTATACAATGCAACAATCTCTGCGTTATCTACAAGACCATCTCTAATGTCCTGCATAAATTGCTTCTCTTGTAGGGACTGCTTAGTTTGAGTTTTAACAAATCCAACATCTAGATTCAAAGTATCATTATTCAAAATATAATCCAAAGCAGGATATATTCTACTAGTTGAGGCTGAACTTTTTTCTGCCCCAAAGAACTCTCGCTGTATGACTTGCATTGCCCTATTTACACTTTTAACATTTTCAAAATCAGTTAGGTTTGGCATAAATGGTTCTCTTGCTTGTCCTCTTATTGAACTAATAACCATCTTTAGATACTCTACTGCGAATGAATCTGATATAGTTGAAACATCTAACTTCTGAGAAGATATAACATCGTCTTCCTTATACTCATCAAGACCAAACACTTTTCCTAATACAGTTCTAACAATTTCTTTATCCGGTTTTCCACCTTGTAATAGTTTGGCCTGTTCAGGACTCATAAACTCAGGAAGAGTGACCGTCAACTTGCTACCTGAAACAAATGAAAGACCTTCTAATTTATCAGTTTCAAATGTCAAAGGTAATTGTAGTTCTATACCATCTGTAATATAGCCATAAAGTTCCGGCTTATCCTTGATGTAATTGAATATCTTTTCACCATTTTCTTCATCCCACCTAAGTAGCCTACTAGTCTTAGCACCTGATTTAGCAGTTCCCTTTTCTAAGAAAGTAATTAGAGGTTTGTGATTACCTGCAAGAAAGTCCTCATATAATTTTATTTCTTTAGGATTCTTATAATCATCATCTTTTTTTGAAGCACCTAACTTATCCAACAGAGGTTGAAACGCTTTCTCAGGCAAACCATCTTCTATCAAATTATTGACTGCCCTTCTAATTTGAGACTTACCATGATTAGCAAGTATCTCATCAAAGTTACCTGACTTTCTAGAAGCAACAATCTTATCACTGAGAGTTTGCCTTTTCAGAATCTCTGTCCAATTCATTCTTTCACCCCTATTAATTGACTAAACCATTCTAATGATTTCCTAAACTGGCTATTGTGTCGTTGTGCAGGAGTCATCCGTTGCCATCTCTGAGGAGAAATCGAGCGAGGTCTTCTAATTTGACTCTCATTAAGTCGTGAATGTCTTTCTTGCTTTTCGCTTCGTTGTTTTATAGCATCTGCCATTCTATTCATTTCTTCAGCATCAACCCATGTTGGGTCTTTTTTGACTTGTGCTATTGCGTTGGCTAACTCATATTGTAAACTTTTACGAACCCATTCATAATATCTTTTAACTAATCTATCCATAGTTTCTCCGCCTGAAAAATACACAATCAATGAATTAATAGTTGATTCACGGTTTAAGTGTTCTAGCATTTTTTCATTATGCCTAGTTTGTAATGCCTCCAAAACTAACCTTTCATTTGATAGTATAGACTCTTTAAGATTTTCAGAATCCTTATATCTACCCTTGTATGCTTCATGTTCTTCAGGTATATCAGGTGTAAACTGCTTTAGTGATTCTTCAAACCCTCTAACTCTATATGCAGATAAACTGTTATTTTTCATTACCTCTTGCGAAAACATTTCTTTTATTCTACCAGTAAAATATTTTTTGAACTTGTCCTGAACTACATTTTCATCAGCATCCAAAAGTGCAAGTTTTTTTCCTTCTTCTAAAAAACGTTGATACTGTTGCATAGTTCTTTGATGCTTACCATATTTTCTTGGCTTGTTTGGATATTTCATACGCCCACTTGCTATTGTTTCTTTTCTAGGTGAAAAGAAATATTCTACTGCATCAGGATATTCATTAGTAGTATCTTCCTGAATAGTTTTCCTAACTAAAGTAACGTGCCATTCAGGAAACTTTTCCCTTAGTTCACTTAATTTACCACTTCCCATAGGTCTTTCTGTTATTAGACGAAGCCCTCTCCAAAGATATTTGCTCGAACCTCTTGGCGACTCACTAAACACTTCTTTACTTTCTCCATGCTTATCAGCAATAGTACGTCTAATTGATGGGTCTATTTCGCCTGTTTGGATTTTAAGGGCGGTAACATCTAAATCATATTCATTTAATCTTCTATCAAGTTCTTTGAGTTTTAACTCATATTCAGCCTCACGTTCAATGTCTGAACTTCTCATTGGTTGTTTTTTACCATCAGCCCCTACAACCATTGGCATTTTCAAAACGCTAAACCAACTCATTGTAACTCCTCCAACTCAGGTTCTAAAATCTCCTTCTCATCTTCCTTCCTTCTTGAAGTTGAATCTTTAGGAGACTTATATCCTCTACCTCGTAAACCAGTTCCTTTTGATTTACCAGTTCTTTTAATGATATCAACCCAACTTTTTATTATTCCCATTCTTTTCATCCATTGTTGCTCACGATAAACGTCTTCAGGGCGTTTTTTTGGACTAAAAGTTTTACGAGAGTCTCTCAACATTTTTTCCCTCTCTTCCTTAAAATCTCTCGCTGCTATATTGATGGATTGTTTGAAAGCACGATAGAGTTCTTCTTCTCCATCTCCTTGTTCTCCCATTTTTGAAGTGTACATCAAATGTGGCCCTTGAGCCATGTACAACTCCCCATCACGAAACTTGAACTCATACACTGAACGTCTATCTTCACCCGCAATTTTTGACCTTAGAGTTAACTCAAAATCATCTCCCATTTTTCTGTTTATTCTTATTATCATGGTTCTGTCGCCAAACTTTTCTATGCCTTCTCTTCTAGCAATATCCTTTAGCCTTGATTGCATAGGCGTTAACTGTTTTATTATATTGAACCAACTCATTGTAACTTATCCTCCATTTGCTTTCTAACGTCTAACCAAACTTCAGGATGATTCTGTGCCAATACTTCTTTGATGATTTGCATTTGGTGAATAATAACAGTGTCTTGTCTCTTGTGGACTAACTTACCCTTGAACTCCATTAGATACTTCAAAGATTCACGAACCTCTTTTGCTAACTTAGTTAGTGAATCTATGTACTTAGCATCCAAATCATCTGAATCCATGAGTTGGTCTAACTTACCTTCAAGCCTAGAGATGTTACCACTAAGAGTATCAATCTCATTTACTTCCTTAACTGCTAGAATATGTGCGGCGGCTTTTTGGACTAGAGGTTGAGTGTGTTGTTTTATGTGTCTGACAACTTGCTCCTTAGAACTACCAACAATCTTAGCCGCTAAATCAGGAGTCATATCTCCACTGTAAAGTTCTTGCTCAATTTCTGAACGGTTCTCATATGTACATAGTTTACATCTTGGATTTGAAGCATCTGCATATCCTTCCATGTGATTACGTTGATGTTTTGCACTTGTGCCACTAGGCCAATTCATTCTAATATCCAAATCATCAGGTGAACAAATCATAGTCTCCAAATCAGATTCAAGGGATTCCCTGTCCTCATGATTACAAAGCCTACAACGTTTTCTTGTTACCATTCAATATTCACCACAATAAGGACACATAGTTCCTGACCAGTTATCTTCATCAATTTTCTTTATTCCTCTACAACAACTCATAATCTCACCAACATATCTTGCCAATTATCAAACGACTTCTTCTGTTCATCGGGTTCAGGTCTTTCACCAAACTTGAGTGGACTTCTTGCCACATCTCCACTTGTCTGTTTGAAGTGCATTGCCATTCCTTTTGACTTGGCACGAATAACAGCCATCCTCTTAATCTGCCTTCTAGACAACTTGAACCAACATTCTTCAATTTCATTTGGGATATTCAGATTCTTCAATGTCTTAACAGCATCTGATTCCTTTTCATTTCTAATATCAAAAGATTGATTTTTGAACATTCTATAAATGGTAGAATCAGGAAATGAACCTGTTGTACCCTTGCCTTTATCCAAAGCAGAATCAATTACCTGTCTGATAACTGATATTGTTAGAGCCGTAGTTGCAGCCTTCGCTCCTTCAATGGGTACGGGGTTATCTTTTCCAATAGTTAACTTGGCGTCATCTAAACGCTTTAACGCATTCTTAACAATAGTATGTAAACTAGGGGAATTGAAAGGTGAAGTATTGCCATCACCGTAAAGCACTTGCCACATTGGAGGTTCAGCAGTATTAGGACTAGTATTATACCATTCAGAATCTTTAGCAGGAACATCTTCATCTTTCAGTTCTCTAACTATTTCATATTGGTCAGTTCTGTAATGTCCATAAATAGGCTTAGTAGATATAACTGTCCCATTATCATCATCCCAATTACTAGGATTTGAAAATATAATATTTCTAGGGTCTGCTTTTGTTCCTTGAATACCATCCATCACACTATCTAATGCTTTGAGTGCTGTCTCTTGTTCAGGACTCATAGAAGGAGAATTGAATATAGACTTTAGTGCTTTAAAAATCTGAACTCCGCCTTTACCTTTTATCTTAGTTCCAGTCTTTCCCTTAACTCTACCTGCTATACCTTGATTCTTTACTAAATCTAGTAAACTCATTCCACTTGCTTCAGGACTTATCATACCAATAGCATCACCAGTAAGACCTTCAGCCTTTCTTTCCCAAATCTCAAACTCTTGTCTAAATGACTTAGCCTGAATATCAGTAGTGGCCTTACTACCATCAGGTAGTTTTACTGCCATACCTTTCTTTTTTCTTACGGGCTTTTTTCTTGCTACCACGTTTTTTTCCCCCTCCTGTTTTATTGTTGAATAATGCCGATGTTCCTGTTGCGGTAGTAGTAACTGCCCCTCCCATTCTTAGTATGTTAAACCAAGAATCATCATCGGCGTTTACTGAACCCTGCATAGTCGCACTATGATGAAGACTATCAAACTTGCTAATATTAACATTAGTACCTTTATTCGATGCTTCTACAAACTCCCACATTTTCAATCTAGGAGTAATACCATGTTCTCTAGCCCATGCCATTGTTTTCATATCATTTTCTTTAGCCTTTGTTCTTAACTCACTAACAACCTTAGAAGCCGCTTCACGAATGTTTTCATCCACCGAATAGTGTTGAGACAAACCATCTAATGCTTGTATCTCTTTATCCATCATTCCATACGCAACTAGTTCCTGTGCATTTCCATCTTTTATTCTAGCATCTAAAAAATTACTAGAATTAGCCTTTTTCCATTCTTGCCATTCTCTAGCGAATACAGGGTCTTCCATTGTTATTTTATGAAGATACTCATGGGTAAGAGTATCACTAAGTAAATCTACTACCTTTTCTTCAGAAACTTCAGGGTTATCCATTAATTTCTTAAACGCATTTAGAAAGATAGTGGTTTCACCAGTCTTAGGTTTGTAAACTCCGGCCATAGTTATAGGTGGTTTATTGATTTGTTTTAGAAACCAATTAACTCCACGCAATACTTTACCTGCTTTTCCTCCTAATTTAAATTGGAAGTCTTTTCTAATTGGGTCAAAGTAACTCATTTCTTTCTCCCCTTCTTAGGTGTAAGTATGTTCCTTGCAGTTTGCGAACAGTACCTTATTTTCTGAGTTGATTCTAGTGTCCAAAAAGAATCTCTTTCTAAACCAAACTTATCTTCAATATGACAACATAACTCATATCTACTCATACTCGCAAAATCGTCATCTATCTCTAAACCAAGAACAGGGCCAGTAGGATGAACTAACTTCTTATCTAACCAAACATACACATTACCCATGAATGCAATCAACTTTCTAATTAGCCACTGCTTCATTCTACATACGCCCCACAATAAGAACAGAAACAACCCTGACTTGAAAACTCTATCATTCTAACCCACTCACAAGTAAAACAAATACCAACAAACGGTTGCATCAGTTACCACCTAATCTAGTTTCCCTATCGGTTAGTTGTTCTCTAGCATTCCAAGTCCCACTCCAAATGTCTCTGAAATTAGAACTGCCTTCTCTTTCTTTCCATTCCTTATACCCATGAACACTATTAAGAATTAATACCTTTCTTAGAGGCGGATTCAGCCAACCATTAACGTCTTTAATTAATCCTTCAGTATTCAACGAATTAAGTAATTTAGTAGGTGTCAAATTAACGTCTGTTGCAAACTCAAGCCTTCGCTTAATATCTTGCACTGTATAGGAAAAGGTTGAATCTACATTTCCTTTACCTTCAGAGTCTTTATCTCCTGCACTAACAAAAGCATCATACGTTCCGGCCATTAACCCTTTATTCTCAATAGCCACTATTGCATCTTTCAAAGGGTATTGTTTATGATTGCGTAATCTAGCATATTTTTTTGCTTGGCTATTAAAGTGCGGCCTGACGATAACCATCGTTCCACTTTTAGTTCTGAAGATATGACATTTGTCAAAGTTAGGCTTTACTTTATCTTCTAAGAAAAGAGTAGGTACAGCGAGAAAATTAGCCATCGGACTAACAGACCCATCATCCCCTGAGAACTTCAACACATCGAACCATGACGGACTTATATCAAAGGGCAAAATGTTTTACCCCCTTCTTTTTCAAAAAATGGGCGGTAATTTTTTTACCACTAGCGAATTTTTTTTCGTCCATTTTATCCTATTCCCAATATAAAAATCATAAGAGTGTTATTTACTTAAAGTCTGTAAGTCTTGTTTGCCTAAACACCTTATCTAGTATCACGTTTGCTAATTCTTTTGTAGCCGATTTTATTGCAACAAGTTTTCTATCTAAAGAAGGCTCTAATCGGCCATGTGCCTTAATATCGTTGATTTCTTCTCGTATGCTAGACAGTATTGCATTGGCTTTTTCTAGCAATTCACGATTTAATGCCTCATCTGCCATAGCCTTGGGTAAGGGGTTAAACAAATTAACTTTGTTAAGGCGTAGAGAAATAAAAAAATTGTAAAGCAAAGCATATGGTTGGAGTACTTTGTTACATAGACCACAAAGCCCTTTCGGGACAATGGGTTACGTCTCACTCTTCTTCTTGAGTGGCATTACGAGCATCAATAGAGGCTTGCTTTCTCATTGCAATGATGTCGGGAGTACAT
>CERA01015755.1_pt1 | contig 11205 bp, 7 predicted proteins | sample 530881 | NCBI WGS metagenome assembly CERA01 (sample SAMEA2621061, study PRJEB7988) | marine metagenome | biome: marine biome (ENVO:00000447); feature: deep chlorophyll maximum layer (ENVO:xxxxxxxx); material: "saline water (ENVO:00002010), including plankton (ENVO:xxxxxxxx)" | depth 50 m
TTTCGTAATCGCTTAATCATACCGCAACCCACAGATAGTAACTATACAGTCTTGATGTCTGACTTGTTAGACACGGATAATTATTACGCTGCTGAATCACAATTTAGAATAAATAAAGGAAGTGCAGATTTTCTTGTAGGCTTTTTTCCTTACCAAGAAGATCAATTAATCGTGTTTATGCGCAACAGCATTCACATGATAAATAACATTGCCACAACCTCCGCAGCTAACACTTACGAGATAACAAGACAGCATGGTTGTGTGGCACGCAAATCAATTGCACAGTCTGGGCCACAAACATTCTTTCTATCAGACAATGGGGTCATCGTCTTGTCACCAGGTACTGATCCAGCCAAGGGACTTGGGGTAGCTATAAGTAAAGTGAGTGGTGAAACCATACCCATGACCAGACCCATACAAGATCAATTTGATGAGGTTAACTTCGCAGCAGCAGATACTGCATGTGGTGTGGTGTACGACAACAAATACTATCTTGCCGTACCAACGGGTAGCTCAACAGTACCAAACAAGATATTTATATTTAATCTGCTCACATCCACTTGGACAAGTGTTGATTCCTACCCAGCAATGTCAGGTAGTTTGGCATTTCATGTGGATGATTGGGTAATCTGTTCCCACGGATCTGCACCAACAAGACGTAGATTATTCGCATGTAATGACACCGGGTTTTACCTCATGGAAGAAAACTCCATTGATGATTCTGGTCGAAAGATAGGAAGTACAAGTGAATCCGGGACAACTGCAATTGCAGGTAAACTTGTATCACGCTCCTTTACATTTGGAGACACTAACGTAAAGAGTTGGAGACGTGGACAATTAGCTGCAAAGACAGTGAACAACGATGCATTTAACATCAAGGTCAACACACTTGACCCGGATGCAAGCACAACAGTTTTGAGTCACACAGCAGACGGAACAGAAGAAGCACTCTTCCGCTTTGGTACGGGTCGTACCCGTGGGTATGGGGCAAACATAGAAATCAATGTTACCGCAGGCAGACCGAGCTTTAGGCATCTTGCTTTAGAAGCAATTGGTGTGGGTGCAAATGCAAGAAGGGAAGTTGCATAGATGGCAATTACTGCAACAGTCACACGAGGATTTACCTTTGCCACAGGTGTGGATGTAACCGCTGCGTCGCTTAATCAACTTGGTGAACCAACTGTCACCATCAATGAAGGAAATGTAAACATCACAGGTGGTACGATTTCTGGCTTATCCTCACCCATTGCCATTGCAGATGGAGGCACAGGAAGTGCCAATGCAGGGGCAGCAAGGACTGCACTTGGACTAGGCACAATTGCCACCCAAGCGAGCAATGCAGTTGCTCTGACAGGTGGCACGATTAGTGGAACAATAATGACATTAAAATCATATGATGTGGCTGGTGTGCCAAGTGCTAGTCCAGCCGGGCAAATGATATACGTAACTGATGGAAACTCAGGTGCAGCGACAGTCGCAGTGAGCGATGGATCTGCATGGAAGGTGGTCGGATTAGGAGCGACAATTAGTACATGAATATTTTGGAACGAGCTAAGGAGTTTTACGAGCAAATCAATGGTGATATGTTTAAGGATATTGCATCGTATTCTGCATACGGATATGTGTTCATTACTCCGCAAACATTATTGCTTGGCAAGGCAGTAAGATCAGATTCTGACACGCATCCAGATGAGCAATGGGGGGTGATTGGCCCGGACGCATGGTATGTCAGAACTGCAATAGGAGATGATGCAATATCCGAGTTCATCAATCGAATACCCTATCCACTATCTTTTGTTGGATGGATGAGGCATTTAAAAAAACAACCAATCAAATGGTACGACTTTAATCGAATTAATCGGAGGAAATAAAAATGGGTGGAGATACAAATATTAGTCAACCGAGTCAACCAAGTTATGGTGAAGGACTTTCAGAAGCACTTCAAGCACAAGTAGGATTGCTTACAGGTACAGGTGACTTTGCAAGTACAGGTTCACTTGAATCCTTGCTTCCACTTGAAGAATCGATAAGGAGGAAAACCGCACAGGCAGATACAGATATTCTTAGGCAGACCTTGCTTGGTGGTGAAACAGGTGGTGAACAACAAGAGGTAACTTATGATGAAGAGGGACGTATTGTTACGGGCACTGAGGGAGGAGAAAATTACCAAATTAAAACTTTAGTTAATGGTGAACAGGAAGATGGAGGTACTTTTAATGAAGAACAACCTAATCGAGTAAGAATTGTGGCAGTTGGCCCAGATGGTCAAGAAATGGAAGCAGTTGAGTTTTTACAACCAAGGATTGGTGATTCGTCTACGAGCTTAGAGGCTAACACAAGTCAATATTCTTATAACTTACTTGATAAAATTAACGAGAATGAAAATATTCCTGACGATTTTAAAAAAGAGTTGGAAAGAAATATAGGTGTAACTGGTACTCTAAGTGGTCAAACTACAAATTTTTCTAATATTACAAAAGAAGTAGGTGGCAGACCTGTTTACGCTAAAGACTCAGAAGGTAACATTATACAAGACAAATCGAAAGCTGGCACAACGGAGACTACCACACTACCTACTTTCCGCACAGGTGATGGCATGGTTGATATCCTTGGAGATAAGCGTGGTGTGCAGGACATAGTATCAAGGGATGTTAGTAAGACTGCCACTCAAGCGGATGTTGACGCTGGTAAAGCAGATGCTGTAGGTGAGACATTTACCGAAACTGTATATGAACAAACTGATGCAGGTAGACAAGCTGGATTTGCCACGGCAGAAGAAGGTGGTGGATTTCTTGGTTTATCCGCACTAGCAGAAGATTTGCAAGCAGGTAACTTGTCCCGTCAACGTGAGCGTGACCTTCTTGATGTTGCCCGGTTGTCTGGCACATACCAGGACATCATGGAAGACTACAAGCCTGGCACACAGAAAGCACTTGCAGATGCAAGAGGTGTGCTTCAAGCACAAACAGGTAATTTAACGGGAGCAGGGGCAATTGATCTTCCAACGGATTCAACATTTGGTGGAAAGGTAGGTGGAGAAGAAGGTATCGATGTGGCAGGCCCAACACAATTAACAGCAAATACTGCATTTAATGAACAACTTGGATTGGAAGATGGAACATTACGATCTGATATACTAACCGATGCACAGACTGCACTTGGGCAAGGTCTTACAGATCGTGAACGAGACGCAATATCAGAAGCATTTAAAGCAAGATCCACAATGATGGGCAGAACTTTTGATCAGTCTGCTGGTATTGCAGAAGCAGAGGCACGGGTTGCTGAAGACAACGCACGCAGAATGCAGAACCGAGCATTTGCACAGTCCGTACTTGGGCAGGAAGCAGGGTTGCAACAAGGTGACATCACTCGTGGCATGGGGAAGGAAGCACAGCAAGCACAATTACAGCAACAAGTTAACATGACACAAGCAGATGTGGACATGCGTGCTGCACTTGCGAACCAAGCACAACAGCAACAAGCTGGTCAGTTCCAACAGGCAACCACCGCAGATGCCCAGCGATTAAACGAGCAACTTAAACAGTCAGGCACACTTGGATACATCGATGCCGCAACTCGTCTTGCAGCACTTGAAGACCAATCCACACTTGATCCATTCCAAGCAGTTCTTGGACGTGGTGGAGGACAGAGCTTGCAAGCCGGTCAATCGGTGTTTGGACAAGCTGGATACGGATTAAATTCTGGGCCACAATATTTGAACCCAGAAGCAGGTCTAGGATTTATACAAAACCAAGCAGCTAATGCAGCCAGCATGTACAACGCACAGGTTGGTGCGGAAGCAGCAAAGACTGCCGGGTTGTACAGCGGACTTGGTTCACTTGGTGGTGGGTTGCTAGGGAATCTAAATGTTGGGCCATTTGGCGGTTAATAAAATAAGGAGATAAATATTATGGCAAAACCATTCTTTACAGGAGATTACGGATCAGCGCTTGCAAAGGTCGATACTCGACCCATTGTTGAAGCCGGGCGTGCGCAAGGCCAAATGTTTGCCAATTTAGGTTCTCAGATTGGTGGCATGATCAAGCAGTATGGGCTTAACAAGGAGAAGCGTGCAGAACTTACAGGTGAGATTGAGGCCATGCTTCCACAATACATGGATTCATTTACTAGCACAGGTAATGAGGTAGATGACAAAAAGAATTTCCAAAGACTAGAAAAATTTAGCAAGGGAGACATGAGTATGGCAGATCTCAAAGGTCTAGCTGGCGAGCTTGCTATGAAGGATAAGGTTGAGGCTAGGGCTGCGCAGAATGAAGCACGCACGATTGCAAACGAGATAAGTAGAGTCAACCTTGGTATAACTAAGGAATTAAAAGATACACAGATACAACTAGTAAAAGATAAAGGTGTTATATCTCGACTTGCAACGGATTTAGCAAAAGAAACAAATCCAAAAAAGAAAGAGTTACTGCAAGCTCAGATGTCAGATGCAATTGCTAATCTTGGTCTTGGTAATCAAAGGAGAGAACTTGAAAGTGCAGAAATGGCAAACCGGGCAGATTTACTTCCGTCAGAAACTGCTGCTAAAAAAGCACAATTCGGTGCAGTACCTAGGCAAGTAGAACGACAAGAAGAACTAGGTGACTTACAACTTAAAGCTGCTAAACGAGCAGATACAAGTGCTGACCGTTTATTACAAGCATTTGGTGGTGCAGAAGGTAAAGCTGAGTTTGACTTCCAAGGAGCAAAACTAAGCAGAAAGAATCTAAAGCTTGGCATGAAGGTATTATCACAGAGAGGTGATTACTATCACTACCTTGCAACTGCAAAGGGTGTTCCTGTTGATACTAAAAAACAATATGCGTCTATTGTATCAGATATAGGTAAACTAACAGACACGCTTGTTAAAGACCCTGACACAGGTAATCAAATAACATTTATTAAGTACATGGAACTAGCCAACGAAGACCCTGACATGTATCCTTTAACAGGTGAAAACTCAGGCCCTGCTGGTAGATTGTATGGAAGTTTTATAACTGCACAGAAACAGGCAGATGATCTTTTAAAAACTACACAAGTACAAGTTGATGATGGGCAAGATGCAGGTGGTAGCTCAGCAACTATGGGGTCAACAATAGATGTTGGTAATTTGCCACCAGAGCAAGCAATTCAAAAGTTGCGAGATCGTATAGGAGAACTTCGTAGAAGTGGGCCAGATATTAACGCACAAAAGCAACTGCTTGGGCAACTTGGGCAAACTATGCCGATGTCAAGAATGCCTTTAGGATCTAGTGCTGGGTTTTCGCCACAAGTATACGCACAAACTACACAAGTGCCTCAATCTGTTGCTTATATACAGCAACAAGATGCTAAACTTGCACAACAAGAAGAACAAAGAAAAATTGATCTTGCAGCAGCCGAGGCGCAATTACAAGAACTACAAAATCAATTCGGAGTAAGATAATGGCAATACGCACAATGTCACTTGGTGAGGCTCTTGAGAATGGCTATGAAGTTATTGGGCCTGATCCAATCTACCGGGAAGAAGCAACAGGTTTTGAGACTGCAACAAGCATTGGTCTTGAAATTGTACCTGCAATTCTTGGTGGTGTATTTGGCGGGCTTGCAGGTGGTGCAGGTGGATCTGCATTAGGTAACTACCTGTCTCAGCAATACCGCATAGGCAGAGGTTTGCAAGATGATGTTGGACTAGGAGAGCTTGGAGCAGCAACTGCATTTGGTGCAGTACCTGTAGGTAGGCTTGCTGGTATGGGTACAGCAGGTAGAGTTGCGACACGGGGCGCACAGGGTGCAGCATTAGCCACAGGTGAGCTTGCTGCTAGGACATACATAGATGAAGACCGAGCGCCAACACAGGAAGAGATCGCAACAACTCTACTTTTTGGTGGTGTGTTTGGTGGTGGATTGGGTGCAGTAGAAGCTAAGTTTTTAAGTGATGGCACAGGAGTAGATTTAAAACCTGGTATGACAAGACCAGAAGTAAAGGATGCACTTTCTTCAAATATTAAAGAAAAAGGTGGAGTTGAGAATGCAAGTGTTGGTAATCCACTAGTAAAAGAGATTCTTGAAACAAATGAAAGAACAGCTAAAGCTAGACAAGAATATTATGATACACCTGATCCATTTGCAGGATCTGCTGATGAAGTTGCAGGTGAAGTATTGCAGGGCATTGAAAACAAACTTTTAAAAGAAGCAGATGATACAGTACAACAATTAGCATCTACCCAGCTAGGTGAAGAAGCAACAGGTGTAATGGCAGGTATCCAAAAGTCGCTTGATGGTGAGATTGCACAACAGGATGAGATAATTGGTGGACTAAATAACGAGATTAATATTGGCGTGCAACGTCTGGGAGATAGTCAAAAACTGCGCGAGATTGACGAGAGTATAGCTAGGCTCGACCATAAACTTGGTAAAGGAAAAGGCGCGAAGAAACAACGTGCCAAGTTAGCTGCTGAAAAAAGAATGGTACTCAAGCGCAATAACATGGAAGGCGTGCTTGACCTTCAGGATGCCATGCGTGGTAACCAGGGTGGTGCAGACCAACCAACGAAAGCAATGAACCTTAAGGATAGGCCAATGAAGCAGGCAGATCCAATGAGTAAAGTTGAAAGGATGGCAGAAGAAAAACTTGGTAGTAATTACGAGAAGTTTATTAAGAATGTTAAGCAAGGAATGACTCGTGATTACGGACTAACAGTTGGTGCAGGTGGTGCAGCAACACTTGGTATGCTTACACAAGACGAAGAGAGTGACGCAATGAAGGCAGGGTTTAACCCATTAGTTCTTGCCTTGCTTCTTGGTGGTGGAGTAGGTGCAAGGCAACTACGCAAAATAAAAAAGATACCTGAGTTTAAAAAAGCAAATGCACAGGCTAAAACAAATCCAACAAAGGTTGAGCCAGATGCAGTTAAAGCAGAAAAGATACAAGATGTTGCTGATAAAGCAATGTATGTTAGGCAGAACCAATTTAAAAAAATAGCATCAGATGCAAAAGATTTTATAAGTGATGCATTTGTACCTTTATCACGCAAATTAAAGAACATAGATCCAATTCTTAATTCTATATTTCGTTCACATGAAAAAGATGTAAACATAAAGACCAGACAATTTCTTGATCGTGTATCTCCGTTTGTTACCACCATGTCAAAAAGGCTAAAAGGTAATAAGAAAAAACTTCGTGAGTTTAAAACAAACTTACTTAATGGTGACTACGTTGCCATAGTTCGCATGACTGATGACTTGGGTATTACAGATAAGTCAGAACTTAATGAGATGCGTAAGGCACTCAATGAGGTTAGAGACTATGCAAGAGAGGAAGGTGGTATAGAAGTTGGTTATATAGAAGATTACTTTCCAAGACAGATAGAAGACTACAAGTCTTTTAAGAAATTCTTAAACGAGAATGATGACTTTCGTGATACTAGAAATCAAGTAGAGCAGGCACTTGAAGATTATCGTGTTAAACATAAATACGAATCTGTTGATCTAATACCAGCAGAAGAAGCAGCAGAAGTTACAAGTAGAGTATTACGTGGTTTCCCCATGCAACCTGGTGGTGCATTACCAAGTAACTTTAAAGGAAGGAGTATAGCAAAAGTTGATGATAGAATGCTTGATGCTTATGCAGATCCAGCAGATGCATTAAAGAATTACATTGAGCGTGCAGTCATGGCAACTGAGCGTAAAAAATTCTTGTTTAGAAAACCATCAGACCAAGGCAAGCAAGTAGGATTTGAAGGAAGTACAGATAGGATAGGTGCAGACCTTGGCATGAAGATGGAGGTTGATGAATCTCTTGCCGGGCAAGTTGCAAAAAGAATGTTGCAGGGTGACAAGAAATATTCAGCAGAGGATATTGAAAAACTGCGTGACATTATACAATCTCGCTTTAGTGGTAAAACTATAAACCCAGCTTTCCAAGCTGCTAAGAACTTAAACTACATGCAAGTGATGGGTAACTTCGGATCTGCAATAACTCAGCTTGGTGACCTTGCATATTCAATACACTTCAATGGATTCGATAATACATTCCGTAGCTTATTTAATAAAAAAGAAAACTTTGATTTTGTTAAACACTTTAACCTTAAAGACCACAATATAGATTCTGCCACAAGCACGGATGGTTTAAGTAAAACTCTTGATAAAGTATTTACTGTAGTTGGATTAAAAAAATTAGATCAACTTGCAAAGAATACCACCATGAATGCATCATGGAGAAAGTATAAGGCACAAGCTAAGAGAGATGCACCCGGACTACGTGATGAGCTTGCACCTGTATTTGGTAGTGAGCGCGCCGGACAAATGGTTAAGGAGTTGCAAGAAAGCAACCCAGCAAGCAAGCAATTACCCAAAGCAGTAGAGGAATTAATATGGTACAAGTTCTTGGATCTTAACCCTGCAACGCTTGGTGAGATGCCTAAGTTTTACAATCAAAGTGGTAATGCAAGGATTATGTACATGCTAAAAACTTTTACCATAAAACAATTTGATGTGGCTAGAGAAGCAGCAGGTGCAGACATTGCAAAAGCAAAAGAGTTGTATGCCCAGGGTAACAAGAAAGCTGCTGCACAATCTGCTGCAAAAGGAATGAAAGGTTTGATTGGATTAGCAACTGTCTTTGCTGCTGCCAATGCAGGTACGGACATGATTAAAGATACTTTGTATGGTAGACCAATAAAGCGTGACGAGTTGCTAGAAAACAACCTTTGGAAACTAATTGGTATCAATCGATACTTAGTAATGAAGGCACAAAGGGATGGGCCTGCAAAAGCGTTTTTGGAGTTCTTGTTGCCACCGACAGCAGTATTCGACAGAGCAGGGCAAGACATACAAGCATTAGCCGGAGATAAAGAATATAAAGGTGCAATGCTACAAGGTACTCCATTGGATATGGTTTATTGGAAATACCTTGGAGGACTTGACAAAATCAACAACTCAAACTAACTTAGCATTTACAAAAGGGCCGTAGTAATCCCTTGAGTTAGCTGGCAGGAGTGTCAGCACCTAGCCACCTCCGGGTGGCTTTTTTTTGGTCTGCATTACTAGCATTGCCTAATCATTTTAAAAAAAATACACAATTTGTTTGACACTAAAACATTTTTTGCTTTTTGTGATGCCAAGACGAGGAAATCAACAAGCAATAAATAGATATATCAAGAAGCAATAAATAGATAGTACCTTGCATTTCATCATAGAAAATTCATGCATTTCAACATAGAAATGTCATGCATATTCTAGAAGGAGTCGCAAGGGGAATAAAAACCCACTAAACGATCATAAATAAAAATGAAATTAAATGATGAACCAATAAATGCTTTACATACAGGTCTGATAGAATTAGACAGAAAGGGCATATTTTCAAAAACCCCAAAAAATATGTCTAATAATATTGTACTGAATTATGAGAAACCACAAGCACGGACAGTCCTTTTAAGCGAATTAATTTTTGCTTACAAAGATTGTAGAAGTACATCTTTTAAAGTACCGAAATACGAAACGCAGAGAAATTGTGCGAATGCATTCAAGTATGTATTAAAAAAATTAGAGATGAGCTTGGATCTGGATACTAGGTACTTGGGTGGTAGGCATCCTGAGAGTGGATTGACATTACCTAAACATTTTTTGAGAAAGTTTCCAGAAGGAGCGGATAGATTAAAACTGTCCAAGTCTTTATTTTCTCGTGGCATGATAGAATGGTATGACGAGATAGGAATTGAAACTAGCCACATGGCTAATTGGCAAACAATAGTAGTGAAGGCAAAACCTGTAAAATCATTCATACCTACAAATGATATTAATGTCATTATCGAGGTGTGTGAATCGATTAAGGACACCAAACCAATTTTTTATAAAGCGTACTTACTTGCATACGGATTGGGCTTGCGTAACGCTGAGATGAGGCGAGCGAAGTGGAGTGATTTATACCAGGATGTCGAAGGTAATAAATGTATTCGTATTCATAAGCCTAAAAGTGGTGGTGACTTTCAAGACAGACCATGCGATCCAACTTTTTGGGACAAGGTCAATGAGATGCGTGACTTCAATGACCTAATTCTAAATTGCAAACAAGTACAAATTCGTGAACGCTTTGCACAATTCTTAAAAGAAGAATGTGGAGTAAAGGAGAAATTTGCAGTTCATTTATTGCGGAAATATTGCGGACATCGACTGATGCGAAGCAATGGAATTTATCCGGCAAGTAAAGCGTTAGGTCATAAGGACACCAAGTTGACCGATCAAATATATAGTGGGTTACCTACCATATCTGCGACTAAGATCGCATAAATAAAAAACCTTCCATGCATATTACCTATATGCAAAAACAATAATTTAAACTACAAACAACTACATAAAGTTATGATAACAACAGCAGTATATAATGGTATAGAATTTCGCATACAACCAAACGGGGCAGTCGAGATATTTGCCGACCGACCTAGTGTCGTGCAGATTGCAGACTTGCAGGAATTCCTTACTTCTTTTTTGGAAGCTCAAACTTCAACGGAAGCTCAAAGCTATGGTCATTCTCTCGAATCGTCTTACAAGCTGCACGAAGAACCATATCGTAAAGCTGGGCCTGGAGGAGACCTGTATCATCACTGAGAGTTTTTATAGTTTTACGCACATCGGAGTGTAAACGTAGGGACAAGGGTTTTGTTAGATTTTCACGGGTTTTGCTCATGCATGTTAAAAAGCATAGCAAAATACAATAAGCAACAATAAAATACAATAAACATAAAATAAATAATATTATGGCATTCTTACCAAGTAATATAAAATCACCTTCTGAAGGTGGTGGTGGCGCTGGAAACTATATGAGATTTCAGCAGGGAGATAATAAGTTCCGAATTATCGGAAGTAGCGATGACAAGCCTACTCCAGGCTTTATATGTGGAACGTTAGGCTGGACAGTAGAGGATGGCAAGAAGCGTCCCATTCGTTGGGCAGAAGGCGAGCAAGCACCTATGTCGTTTGAGGATAAACCAAGGGCATTCTATGCATTTGTGGTGTACAATTACAACGAGAGCAAAGTGCAGATTCTGGAGATGACCCAAGCAAAACTACAAGCAGAGTTATTGCAGTTGGCTAATGACGAAGATTGGGGAGATTGCCGGAAGTATGACATTAGCGTTGTGCGAAATGGTGAAGGTCTGGACACAACCTATGCAATGAATCCAAAGCCAATCAAGAAGTTGGATGATGATCTGCGAGCTATTGCCA
>CERA01019876.1_pt1 | contig 11172 bp, 5 predicted proteins | sample 530881 | NCBI WGS metagenome assembly CERA01 (sample SAMEA2621061, study PRJEB7988) | marine metagenome | biome: marine biome (ENVO:00000447); feature: deep chlorophyll maximum layer (ENVO:xxxxxxxx); material: "saline water (ENVO:00002010), including plankton (ENVO:xxxxxxxx)" | depth 50 m
AATTAAGTTACTATTACCGCCAAATATTTTATTTTGAAATCCACCGACTATTGTAGATACTAATGTAGATCCAGTAATCAGGTTATCTTGTCCTCCTCCTAAGAAATGTGCAGTTCCTAAAAATATATCATTATTATCACCCCCTACTGATGTAGAAAAGTTTGTTCCTGTTACAGTAATACCAGAGCCTCCACCAATAAATCCAAACCCACATCCACTAAGCTGGTTACTCATTCCACCAGCTATCATGTTGAAGTCACCAGAAATCGTGTGACCACTACCACCTACAATTGCACAGCCAGTAGATAAAATTATAGAATCATAAGCTGATATGCTAGACTTATTATATGTTACGTCATAATCAGCGTTACTAGTTTTAGGATTGGTCCCGACAGTTAGCTTAGAAGGTTTGATAAGACTTGTTTGTCCATCTTCTGGGTCGAAAACAAACTTTTCATCAGAGCCAGCTTCATTCAAAATCTTTTGCTTACCGACAATCTCTAATCTAGAAGAGGGCGTAGGTGTTCCTATACCAACTCTATTATTAGTGCCATCTACAAATAATGCGTGAGTATCAGTATCGCTTTCGACTCGAAAATCTCTACTATCACCATTTTCATTAAAAACCGTGCTACTACAATCAGCTTGCATAACATTTGTGCTACAAGCTTCAATTTTTACAGTATTAGTAGTAAAAGATATTTTAGTATCTGTATCGCCATCATGTCTTATAGAATCACCAACATCTAAAGTAGATCCTACTGTAATGCTATTAGTAGTGGTAGAGCCGCGATCTGTAACACTTTGTAAAGTATCAACATCAGTTTCAGAACCTTCTCCAGATACTAAATAAAGTTGACCAAAGGGGTCTGTTATTCTACCGCTTATTCCAGATCCTGAGTAGGTATTTGCAAATATAGTGCCCCCTTGAGAACCATCATCAATACTAAGTTTAGCATTAGGGCCAGAGATTGTTTGTTCTCCGCCGTTACCTAAGAAAAGTTCGTTGCCAACTGGTTTAGCTTCTATTCTGTATGGTCCAATAGAGAATATGTCAGTATCTATAGCTACATCACTCTGGGTTCTAAATTTAAAGTAAATGTCTTCTTCTACATTTAAATTAGATTTATTATAATTACCAAAATCACTAGGATATAGTCTTACATGTTGACCTTGTGTTTGATTTAAAGGAAAATCACCTAAGAAGTTTCCTCTTGTTAAATTAAAACCTGTTCCAGTATTAGAGGCGTAAACAGCTAAGTTAAGGTAGTTAGTATAACTAGGATCTTCGTTAAAGAATAACTCAAGATCAATAAATCCTGATACTCCAGTGTTGTTTAGGGTGCCTTGGCTGAAACCTTGTATTGCTTCATCTATGTCTGCTTGACTAGCTATACTGCCAGTTTCAATACTGACGTTGCCAGTAGATTGATTTAATTGAGATACTCCAGATGCAGTTACAGTTACCTCATTAAGTGACAAAGAGTTACCAAATAAGAAAAAGTCTGATGTATGACTATTACCATCACTATTAACAATCTCAGTTCTTATACCAAAATTTCTATTGTGATTCCCAAAAACATCTACATTATCTTGATGAGTAAACGTAAAAGTAGGTGATGTAGTGATTTTATAATCATTAAAAACTACTGAGCCATTTGAATCTAAAATACTTATTCTTGATCCACTAATAAAGTTATCAGCTGCTACTTGAGCAGCGGTTGTTAAAGGAACTCCCTCTCTATTAAGTATTTGACTTGATATTGTTACGTCACTGTTTAAGTAAACACCGCTACCTGTAGTTATCTTTGTTAAATCTCCAGTATCGACTGTGAAAATTGGTTGGAACTCTCTTATATTTTTTGTTTTAAAAGTTCCCTCATAATAACCGCTTGTGGAAATGTCACCAGCAGTTGTTCCTATACCTATTTTACCTGTAAGACTCGTGGCTCCTGCGCCCTCATAAACAGCGTATAATGCGCCACTATAAGTAGTGTCTTTTTGTATTAATAAAGTGTTAGTTCCTATGCCTACAAACCCAGTGCCTTCACCACGTATGTCCCCTATTGGCGTGGCACCACCTAACACAGTTCCTGTAGATGCTATGTATTCTTGAGCACCTACGACAAAACTAGGGACAATGGACTCTGCAATTGGGCTACCAATATCAGCTCTTGAAGCTACATGTAAGAATCTAACGTCCTTCCAATTATTAGCGGTAGCAGCGCTTCTATTTATACCACCAACTCCAGTTGTGCCAGTTGCGTGGTCAAAAGCTGAAGCTCCATATATGATAGCGCCTTCTTCTTTTGTGACTCTTAATATATTATAGTGCGGGTCACTCATTTTATAATATTGTTATCCTTTCAATAAATGATCTGTTGAAAATTAATGCATCATCATAAACTACAAAAATGCCTGAACTATCATACTCGGAATCAAAATAAGCGTCACTTGTATTATCTCTACCTTTGTTTCCTAAAGCATTTACACTATATCTAAAAGAGCCTACCTGTGACAAACCATTGAACTGAAATAAAGTATCTGTTGTGTTAGTGGTGGCTAGACCCCCATTCGGAAGATCTAACTTTACATTGTATCCTGTGCTGTTGCTAACTGCCACCCACTGTCCACTTATACTAAAGGTAGAATCTGCTTCATTAGGAACACCACTTGTGACAATACTTAATGTTGGAGCATCTAGTGTTTTATAAGTAACACCATTAATGGTTTGAGCAGTTTGATAACTAAAAGTATTTGCAGGGTTTTCTATGCTGATGTTATCTTCTATAAGTCTGTATTTACCTGTATCATATTTAGTAGCTGTAACTAAATATTCATTAATGTTTTCCTCCTGCATGGAGATTACTTTATATATAAAAGGGTTTGCGTTTTTTATTTGTAATCTAGCAGCACTACCTACTTTTATAGAATTTAATATTTCTGGTTTATCAAAACCTGATAGTAAACTTCCATAATCATTTAAACCTTCTGCTTCTAATTGTGAAGGAGTTGAAAATATAGTTGTAACATCTAGTGTCGCTAACTGATCTGGTCTTATATTATTTAAATCAGATTCTAATGCTCCCCTTTCTGATCTACCAATGTAAGCTTGAGGATTAAAACCAGAAAAAGGATATTTTTTGGCAGCGTTTGTAGTTCTTCTGTCTGCTTCAGAAAAATCAAATTCTACAAATTTTCCAGTCCCTACAGCAGCTAAAGTGTGATCTCCTGTTAGTTCTGATATTAAATTTCCAGATAATAAAGTAAAAGCACTTTTGTCTCCTTCAGCTGTATGAGCTACACCAGAGCCAAATACCCAGCCAGTGACTCCTGTATGAAAGTATAAGATAGTGCCGCTAGAGGGTGTTCCAGTATAGGATGCATAATTTTGATACCGTGGGTCGCCTTGTGCCCCAGTAGCATCTTCATAACCTTGCGTGTAGCCAGAAAACGAATAAGTTCCTGTAAATCTAGACCAAGCAACTGTATGATCTTCTCCAGTTACCTCTAGTTCAGCATAACGAACTCTATTTAAATCAGCAAAACCTGTTTGTATTTCTAATTGTGAATCGGCTCCAGTTGGATTATATACAGTTAATATAGCATTAACATCCGTGGTGTTAGCAGTATTACTTACCCTAATAGTTTGATTCGTAGCGTCTACCGCTAAGACTTTTCCATAATTAGTTATATTTGTTTTTAAGTCATCCTCAATTAGGACTAAATCTCCAGGTTTGCATAGTAGACTCTCTAATCCAGCAGTAAAAGCGACAGACTGATTTTCTTTTATTTTTGAGAAAATTTGATGTTGAGCTACACGGCGAGCCATTGCTCGGGACGTTATTCCAACCCCTTCAATTCTTTTCTTAAAGATTCCTTTTTCTTTTATGTTGTCTTCGTCCTCTACAACCTCTATTTTAGGAACAAAGTTGTCGAAACGATCATTAAATGCTACCTCAATAGTATTGAATTGCTCGTCTCTCCTATTATTGGAATAGAAAAACAAACCATCTTTAACAGTTTCGTTAGTAAATATATTTACAGGATTTCTGGGCCTATCATCGACGAAACTAATTGTAGTATCATTAAAGAATACTCTACCTCTAAATATTGCTGCTATTGTATTTATTGCATCAAATATTTTTTGGCCTTGATCGAACACTATATTACAAGAGAATCTTGGTTCCTTGCCACCTCGTCCATCACTAACCCCCTTAAAAAAACCAAGATCATCAACAGCATCACAAAATCTACCTATATTGTATAGTTCCCAAATATTTATATTGCTGGGGTCAATATGAGTCCCCATTCCATATCTGTTATTTGTTAGTAAATCATATAAAATCCAAGCGGGGTTATCTGTCCAGTGTAGACCATCCTTTAAAGACCCATCCCAGTCACCGTTATAAACTAATTTGTCTTTTTTATCAGTTGAGTTAAATTCCTCACTATTATTATAATACCTTTTATCTTTGCCATTAGGGAGAACAGGATCATAATTACTTGGTATTTTTACTTTTTTTAATTTACAATCAAAAGTTCTTCTAGGTATCGCTGAGAAAGATTTAGAGTCTAGCTTAGTTCCTATAATAGATGAAAAAGGATAAGGTAAAGGCGTATCAATGATCTCAGTTACTTTATCTACAGAAACTATTTTATTTATAAGAACAGAATTAGTTTCAAAAGATAGCTTTGTTATTTTAACATATCTTTTAACGGTGCTATCAGCGTCGATAGTGCCAGCTTCTATACCTGATTCGCCATCAGCGCTTAATATAGATTCTTTATTAGTTATAGCTGGCGGTAGCTCAAAACCTGCATTTAGATTAGTATCACTGCCATCTAAATTTACCACATATTCTCTGGATGAATCACCTCTGTAATCTGGGTTGCCTATATCAATAATAGTCCCCCCTTCGATTAGAGCCACTATCCTATAATTATATGTTTTATAAGGCTGTTCCAAGCCTTGCGAACCCTCCTCAGTAATACCTAAGCTACCTGTCTCTACCCTTATGTTAAGAACAGCTGGAAACTTAGAAGCAATATCCATTTTTTGATTATCAGAATCTGTAGGAGTCACTTCAAAAGTAAGCGTGTCGCTAAGATTGGAGACATTTAAAGAAATAAAAGCTCTATTTACGTTTGGATTATAGACTGTATGTATAACAGAAACTGCATCCTCATTCCAACTTACCAAAGATCTTTTGGCCCACTCTGAATAATTTTTTGGTATTTCATCAGATCCAGTTCTTCTTTCGTCATCACTACCCTCTGCCACTGGTAAGCCATCATCTCCTACTGTTAAGTTAAAATTATCTGCTGTGTCCCTCGATAAAACCTCACTCTTAGTGAGCATATCTGCGTTCATAGAGATTCTTTGAGGGGCAAATCTTTGAGTTTTAGAAACTTCTGGAGATGATAATGCCCCAGATGCTGATTTGTCTGCGTTAAAAGCTCCAAATAATTCACGATTATAAATATGATCAATGAATACAGTCTTAAAATAAGATAAGGGATTTTGATATTCTGACCCTTGTCTAAATTCGGCTAAAACATTAGAAAAATTAAATTTTAAATCATCATAGTAATATTCACTAGATATGCCTAATGGTAGTGTAGTTTTAGTATACTTAAAAGATTCTATGTCGCTTATTAATCTATATACTTCTTCATTTACTGAGTAAGTATATCCTCTTTGATAAAAATCAGAATTAGCTCTTTGTAATCCAAACGAATCAATAGCTTCGCGGACATCTGCTGATTGATTTAGAGTTTGTAAATGATCTAATAAATTAATACTTACATTAGAAACTTCTAAAGGTATTTTAATTAATACAAAACCCGTGATGTCACCCGTTAAGATTCCGTTTTCATCTATCGTAGGTGACGTAACATCAAAAAATTTTACCCCCCTACGCTCAAGCAATGTTTGAAGTGTATATCCAAACTCAGTGCCAAAAGGTCTTGTGACCATATTTTCTAATATGGGTAAACCCTCATCATCACTGCCAGCTTTTATATCTGTATCAGCTAAACTGCTATTTCCAGTTTCACTTACTTTAGCTACAACTAAAAGACAGGGATTTTCTTGATTTTGCTGTTCTAAATCACTTACAGCTGTAGTTAATAATTCTTCGTTACCAAGATTAGCCCAATCACCTAAGTTTGATAATGCTTTAGTAGCTAATTGTAGTTGTATTTTAGCGGGTTGTGCTGCGATAAATGCGAACCCAGGTTGTCTAAGAGATTCCTCACGTTGGAGGCGCAAACTATTAAGATCATCGTTAATAAATTCTAATGTTCTCTCTATTGACTCAGAAAAATAAGAATAAGAACCTAAAACTGATCCCCAGTTGCTCCAGTGATGATCTTCTCCAAAAGGATTTTCTCCATCACGGGTCTCTGTGCCTCTAGAATAAAAATTTAAGTTTAAATTTGTATATAAACTTATCATTAAATTTGAACTCGCAAGATTTGCAAAATCCATCCAGTGAACACTTTTATGATCGCTAGGTAATCTTTCAGTATAACTGAATCTGGCATTATCGTCATCAAGAGTTGTTAATCGGTCATTATTATAAAATGCGAAAAACTCTTTATCGTCTACCCTGTCTTTTATAAATGCTCGTAATCCAAATCCTTCAGTGTTAACTTTTCTGATAAATGCGTTTCCTTCATCGAGACCAATTGTATTAACTTCTTTAGATTCTTTTCTATAATACAAGGAGCAATCAGGCCAAGCTTGAGATTCTAGATCAGGAGCTTGCCCATCATCAGAATTTAAAGCAGAAATACGTGCGTCTCTGGACCTTTCATCTGCCGAGCTTAATTCTCTAAAAAATCTTTTTAGATTAGTCACAGCTGTATTAGTGCCGTTACTTAAAACACAATTTAAAATCTCTGCTGCTTCTAATTCTACATCAGGGAATTCTTGATTTAATTGCGGTTTATTACTAACTGCAACAGGAGTATCGTCTAAATAAATACCTTGTAATATCCTGATACCTTGTAGCAATTGTCCGTCTTGATCAACTAATCCTTCAATTGGACCATCGCTTATTAAGTCAATAGTTTCAGCAAAACTATGAGATGCCCCATATTGTAGTTGTCCTAATATTGGAGGTTTGTATACAGGAGGTTTAGGTTGGTTGCGATTTCCGCCAGCACCAGCTATACTAAGTTTTTTAAGTATATGACTCATATTACTATCCTTCGTAAGCTGCTCCTTGACCATCACCTTCCTCGCCTAAGAATAATGGTCTCTCTTGCCTGACATTAGTGTTGACGGCTACTTCTCCTTCATATCTATTATCAGTTAAAATATAATTAGGATCTGAATATTGAGGATATGATTTTATTGTAGCTTGTATAACTTGGGTTCCGACTTTCAATCTTCCATATCCTATAGGGACTGGCGCTCCTTGACTCGCCACATTGACTCTATTACTAAATATTAAAGATTGAGTGTTAGCTCTAGCTTCGACCTCTAAGGCATCTATCTCAGGTTTTGGGGTTAAAGCGTAAGTTATTGTAGCGAATAAGACTGCAAAAAAAAGCTTCTCGAAAAGCACGGCAAGCTCAAAACCACTAGACCCAGCTATTAAAGGAACCAGATCGATTCTTTTAGGGTTTTGAAAAGACTCCATGTGAGATGGATCTGTCAATCTATTTTGGTTTATGATTATTTCATAACCTAACCCTTGTTTTTGTAATTCTACTAATTTGCTAATAAAACCACTTCTGTTGCAATCAATAGCTTGCAACACATGTTTAGGATTACCTATGTTTAAAACAAAGGTATTACCATACTCCTCTCCTAGCGCACCATGTATTTTTACAAGTGTCATTTTACAGCCTTAATCCTCTCTAGTTTATTTACATCTCCTTCTATGGTTTTGGGTGAATAAATATTTATTTTTTTTGTATTTAGGCTATATATTAAAAATGCTTGCCTACAATTATCTGACATTTTGATATCAAAATCTGACTCTTTTTCATCACCATTTATATGACTATGGAAAACAGCGACCATATTATAATCTTCCTTAAACAACAAATAACTTAAAGGATTTATAAGAAAGTAATTAGCAGGGTCATCAGACACATTTCTTTCTAATTGAACTACATATTGCTGTGTTTTTGTGTCAAAACCTAAAAAACCACAGATTTCTCTAGTAAAATTCTTGTGAGCTATCTCTTTTATTTTATGCAGCGCAGATTTTTCTCCTTTAATATATTGAAGAGTTTCTTTCATAACTAAATCCATCAGTTCCTGGGTAACCACCAAACCGTGGGAATGGTGATGTTTCGTTTGATAATAATATTTGAGGTGCTTCTTGGTAGCTTTCCTCTATCGCCGAGAACACACCGCTACCAGTTAAGTGAAGCCCATAAGGTTGAGTAGCATCTGAGTGAGTTCCTGTCGCTATCCCATGAATATCTCTGAGGCCATTACCTATACTAGTATGACCAGTCGTGCCGTCCCACCACGCCACCAATCCATTGCCAGTTATGGAAGAGAAAATCCCTGTGCATTCGTAATAATCGCGAGGTGCAACATCAAATTTGTTAGCTGTCTCTGTTTCATTAGGCGTTCTTATAATCTTGTATAAGAAATCTAGTTCATCAGAGGTTAGTTTCCTGCTCCATATAGCCCAAGGCCCTATTGCACCATTGATAGTAGATATAAACGACTCAGCGTTTGTTTCAAAACCGCGATTACCGAATCTTTTTTCGACTGCACCCAAGGTAAATGTTTGAGGAAAGCAGGGCGCAGAATCACCCGCTGTAGTAATTAAATTTGATCTACTGTTTAAGCTGGCGAAGTTACCATTAATTAAATCCCCTTCGACAGCTGTCTGCTGATTAGAGGGTGGTATAGGTAAATTATTAACTTTTATCGTTAAGCTTGTGTCCAAATTTCTAACTGACGATTCAGGAGGGATTGGGGTTGGATTTACTAAACCATCTAGAACTCCTTGCACTCCTGTTTCGTGAGTTATTGAATACTGTTGCCATTCTCTGCCAGCTCTCCACCATCTCGCGCCCTTTTGAACTGAATTTAACATATTAATTTCAGCGTTCACGGGTGTTCCTTCAGCAGTTGGGTTTTCTATTTGAGATAGATGGAATGAATCAATGTTTCTATTATTTAGAGCTACTTTATTAGAGCCACCGATATTAATAAATCTAGCAGTCGGGAAGTTGCCGTCATCTCTTGTGGTTGTGCTGAATATTCCTGCATCTATTGGGCTGTTTACATTAACATTTGCCCATCCAACTACACAGAATTCACCAGTCATTATCCCAGTAAGCTCACTTTGTGTGCTAAAAAATCTACCAGAATTGATTGGGCCGATGTAAGATGTGTTACTTTTCGCTCCTTCTAGTTTAACGCCACTAAAGCCCGTTTGAATATTTTGGCCTTGTATAAAAGATAGATTTGGGTTATCGTTAAATCTTTTCTGGCAAGCGCTAAATTTTTTAGTGCATCCATCTTTTTGCCAAAAACTCGGATTACCCTCTGGAATTTGTGCGCTATTACCACTGACGCAAACGTAAACTGTTTTTAAAGGTGTTCCAGCTATTGAAATAGTAGGACTTTTTACATAAACTGTGTCCCCAGCTTCATAAAGATTTGATGCACTCCATTCAGCAGCAGGATCGAAAAAGAAATCCAATCTGGATTCTGGACCAGACGCATTAGGATTTAGAGATCTTCTATATTTAGGCGTTATTGAATTACCGTCGATGTCACGAAATTGATTACCATCTTCTTGTTCTATAGGTTGACCCTCATATCGACAACCTTCTCCTCTATATTGCCAGTAACAAAATTTAGAAACAACTCCTCTAGAGTTAATGCTAAAGCTTTCTAAATCTAAAGGTGAGTTCAATTCAAACTCTACAAATAATTTAGATTCTGATATTTTTCTACCAACTATCCATTCTTGGTTTGTTAGCTCTGCTTTAGGATCTGCCACACCAAAAGGATTACCTCCATCGAAATTTTCATCATCTAAAAATTTGACAGATACCCTTTTTCTTACTAACTTAGCATTTACAAAATCTTTGTAATTTTGTAGAAAATTTGTAATAATATTGTTCTTATTAGTTACTTTTACTTTTGGCCTAGCCAGCTGACCATCAGCTAAAATATCAAAACCATCTGTTTCTATTGCTAGAGGTAAATACTGAACTCCTTGCCAAACTAGAGATTTGTCATATAATGTTCCACCGTGAAAACCTAAAAACAAAGTCGGCTTATTTATCCTGTCTGGGAAAACTCTAAATAACTCTAATACAGCTGTGGGTTGCAAATCCAGAAGACTCTTAGCTACTTTATTTTTACCCTCTCCCGCCATATCTAGAATTACACCTTATTTTTATATTATATAATAAAGAAATGAAAATTACACACTTAAGCGAAACTGACGAGGTTTGGCCTTTCTTTTATGATTTTTGTATAAAATCTAAACCTTATGATTTTTGCTGCATACCATCGAAGAAAATTAGAGATAAAAAAATAAAAAATAGTTTCGAGGATTACAGTGACTCCATAGTTTACAAAGCAGAGCATAATGGTAAGGTTATGGGTTTTGTTTTTTTAGAGGAGCAAGAGTGTTGCCTTGATGTTAATTTTATTTTTGGTGTGAGAAAAAACTTTACAAGTCCTAAGCTAATTACGGCTGCACATGCTATTTTTGATGATGCCTTGATCAAATTTAATAAAAAATACTTAAAAAGTCAGGTAAGAAGGACGTTTAAAATAGAATCATACATAAAATGGGTTGACAGATATGATAAAAGAGCTATTATACTTGCAGATGATAAAAAAACAATAGTTTGGTGTAATTCAGATCGAATGAGTGTAAAATTTAAAGTAGTCGGCGCTAATAAAGCCACAGAGCACTTGCTGGGTAAAGAAGCAGAGATGGGTTATACTAGAAAAGGCCCACGAACAACAATAAGAGAATTGTTTTTTGATGATAAAAAATACATTCTAGACGAAAAAAGTGTTGACTTTTTACCAGAATTTGTATTAATACATGGATTCCTGTCAGACGATAAAAAAGCTGTGGGGAAAATAGCATTAGAATTCAAACCTAAAAAATAACATGCATTGCGTATCTTACAGAGTATACAACCGAAAAGGTCAGTATCACC
>CERA01030368.1_pt1 | contig 11146 bp, 18 predicted proteins | sample 530881 | NCBI WGS metagenome assembly CERA01 (sample SAMEA2621061, study PRJEB7988) | marine metagenome | biome: marine biome (ENVO:00000447); feature: deep chlorophyll maximum layer (ENVO:xxxxxxxx); material: "saline water (ENVO:00002010), including plankton (ENVO:xxxxxxxx)" | depth 50 m
TGTAGGTAGAGTTATCAAGGTAGGAGATCTAGCTTATAAAGACGAATCAAAGTTTCCTACTGGACATTGGTGTAAAGAAGGAGACTATGTATGCTATGGTAAACTAACTGGTACTAAGTTTGTTTATCAAGGTGTGAAGATGTTATTAATATATGATGATCAAGTATTAATGACAATTAAAGATCCAGCATTATTAGATACAAGCATTAACTTAGTTGCTTAACTCTATATTGTATGGTATAAAATAAATATGCGTAATCTTAGTGTTCGCAAACTATGGAGAATAAAATGGCAGAAGAACAAGAGTGGAGTGAAATAGATACTTCTAAATCCTCCGAGAAGAAAGAAGAAGTTGCTTTTGAAGTAGAGAATGAAGAACCTATTGAAAAAGTAGAAGCAGTTGTTGAAGAAAAAGAAGAGGTAAAAGAGGAAGCTCCGGAACCAAAAGAAGTAAAAGAAACTATACCAGAATTAAAAGGTATTGAAACTGATGGTGCTTCTAAAAGAATACAACATCTGGTTAAGCAAAGAAAAGAACGTGAAGAAGCTTTAATAAAAGCTCAGGCACGTATAGAAGCTTTAGAAAAACAACAAGCGGAACTTACTAAAGGTTCTTTAAATCTTAGAGAGAATGCTAATACCAGTAGTGAGAAGTTACTTCAACAGCAACTAGAGATGGCAAAACAAAGTTATCTAGATGCCTATGATAGTGGCAATAAGGAAAAGATGTTAGCTTCTCAAGAAGCAATATCTAAAGCACAAGTAGATTTAAATAATATAGACCAAGATAAAAGTAATCTGGAACGTGTTAAAAAAGAAATAGAAGAAGCTCCACCAGCTGAAGGAATGCAAGCTCAAGCAAATCCTCAGCCTAATCAACCACAACAAGAGTTTGATCCTGTGGCTGTAGAGTGGAGTCGTAAACCAGAGAACAATTGGTTTGGACAAGATCAAGTCATGACAGCTTCAGCATTAGCTATAGATGCTCAACTGAAGCAAGAAGGATATGATCCTAGTTCATCAGAGTTTTATGAAGAAGTTGACAATCGAATGAAAGTTAATTTCCCTCATAAGTTCGGGGAGAGCCAACCGAAGAAGGCTCCTCAACAGGTAGTAGCAGGAAGCTCACGAACTCCTCCTACTTCTAAAAGTACTAAGGTTAAGTTAACGCAAGAAGACGTAGCCTTAGCTAAGAAGTGGAATATACCTCTTGAGAAGTATGCAGCCGAGAAGAAGAAAGCAGAATCTTCAGGTGAATATACTAACATAGATCGTGGATAGAAGGGTGCAAAAAATGAAACAATCACGTAATACGGAAACAAGAGAAGAACAAACTAGAGAATATACATACGAAGAACCTAATCTGTTAGATATACCAGATTCAGTTTATGATCGCTTTTTAAGCCAAGGATTGGTACTGCGTTGGATACGAATATCTTTAAAAGGAGAGGATGACTATAAGAATGTGGGAAGGAAAACACAACAAGGTTATGAGTTTGTAGATCCTAAGGAAGTTCCAGAAATGTTACCAACGTCTATCGTGGTGGACAAAGGTCGCTATGAAAACTGCGTTGTTCGAGGGGATGTCGCCCTTGCCAAGATAGCCAAAGGACAAGCAGAAGCCAGAAATAAGTATTATCAAGAGAAATCGGATGGTATGATGGATGCTGTAAATCAGCAATTGATGTCACACAACGACTCTAGAATGCCTATTCAAAATAATAGCAAGAGTAAGACTACAGTAGGAAGGCAACCAAAGTTCTCGTCTTAATACTGTAATTTTTTTGTAACTAACTAACCACACGAGGGAGATAACGATGTCAGATACTGCATCACCAAACGGATTAGTTCCGTCTCGAAGATGGGGAAGTGCAAGTAACTCTACAGGAACAAACACTTATAACATAGCTGATGGTTATGCCACAGCAATGTTTACTGGTACTCTTGTAGAAGTTTCAGCAGGGAATTTAACAATTCTTGCTGCTGGTACTGGAGATACTGCTGCTAAACCTATCGGTGTATTCCAAGGCTGTCAATATACAGCACTTAATGGAACACCAACATGGTCATCATATTGGCCAGCCGCAACAAGTGTGTTATCAGGTACACAAGCTATAGGCTATGTATGTGATGATCCATTTGCTACATTTATTGTACAAGCAGATGATGCTGTAACAGCTGGAGATATTATGACTTTTAATTTTCCTGCTAACATTGGAACTGGTTCTACAATAACAGGCATTAGTAATGGTTCATTAGATAAATCAGGTAGGACTGCTGGAGTAACAGCTTTATTACGTCCTATTGCTTATGATGATAGACCGGGCAATTCTGCCAGCTCTGCTTATCCATATTTGGAAGTAGAATTAATCCACCACGCACTTAGACAAGGTGCCGTAGCATAATAGAAAGGGAGAAATAAAATGGCTGCTATTAATAGAGCTAGTATTGCGAAGCAACTTGTTCCCGGTCTTAATGCTATATTCGGCATGGAATACGGAGAAGTTGTGGATGAATTAACACCATTGTTTGAAATGGAAAACTCAGACAGAGCTTTTGAAGAAGAAGTACTCTTCACAGGTTTTGGATCAGCTCCAGTTAAACAAGAAGGTGCTGCTGTTCAATATGATACTGCACAAGATTCATATACAGCAAGGTATACTGCAGAAACAATTGCATTAGCATTTAGTGTAACAGAAGAAGCTATGGAGGATAATCTTTATGATACATTCTCTAAACTTCGTGCACGTGGTCTTGCAAGAGCAATGGCAAATACTAAACAAGTAAAAGGTGCTGACATCTTTAATCAAGGATTCAACGCATCATATGGTGGTGGAGATGGAGTTCCTTTATTCTCTGCTGCTCACCCAATCGTTGGTGGTGCTAATCAAAGTAATTTGATTGCTACTAACGGAACAACTGACTTATCTGAAGCTTCACTTGAGTCAGGTTTAGTATCTGTACAAACTGCTAAAGATGACAGAAACATTCTGATTGGTACAAACGCATTGTCAATTCACATTGCACCACACAATCAGTTTGCAGCTGCTCGTCTATTAGACAGTCCTTACAGACCGGGTACTGCTGATAATGATATTAATGCAATTAACCATGGAGGTCTAGTACCTAATGGTTACTTCGTTAATAAACGATTCAGCGATGCAGATGCATGGTTCTTAAAAACAGATTGTCCTAACGGAACTAAAATGTTTAACAGAACACCATTGCAAACACAAATGTTACCTGACTTTGATACAGGAAACCTAAGATATAAGGCTAGAGAAAGATATTCTTTCGGTTGGTCTGATTGGAGAGGTTACTTTGGATCACAAGGTAGTTAACCTTTAGAACACAGGGGAGGAGGAATAATCTTTCTCCCCTTTTTATAAATTACTTCTGACAGCGAAAGCTGACATTAGCCACGACAGGAGAAATAACATGGCGAATACGACTTTTTCAGGACCAATAAGAACTGGTTCGATTTCACATACTACTGGTACATCAGTAGGAACAGACGTTAAAAATATAGGTTGGGTACAAAACTCCCAAGCTTTCTTTGTATCAATTGGTGATACTACTGTATCTACAACTGTTGTTATTCCAGCACGTAGTATGATTACTGCAATACATGGACATGTAACAGAAGTATTTGATTCAGGAACATCTGATGATTTTGATATAGGTACTGCAGTAAGTAGTGCTTTATATGTTAATGGTACATCAGTAGGAGATACAATTGGTTTCCATAATATAGGAGGTGCTGTAGCTAACACATCAGCATGGACAGATATAGGTGCAACTGATCAAAGAATAGTTTGCGTACATAATGCTGCTGGTACTGCAGGTAGTGCTGGTAAAATGTATGTAGTAATTGATTATCTACAACATCGTAACTTTAACAATGTAGTAGATGTTGTTACTGCTCCAACAACTTAATTTTCATAAGTATTAAGTTTAGTTTATAATAGGGGAGGAGTAAAATTCTCCCCTGACAATTGGAGTAAAAGATGGCAACAAATATTAAAACAGGTGTTGTAAGTTTAGATAGAGGTGTTGGTGGTACTGGTAATTTTATAGACCTAGCCAGCGATGTTTCAATTATAGATACTCGTATCAGAGGTTTTGGTTATGCTAGTAAACAAGCTGGTATAATGAACATAGCTGATACAAGTGGTATATTAATTCAACAACCTATCTATGCAGCAGATACTGAAGATACAATTTATTTTGATCCTTTAGGAATAAGAGTTAACGGAAAAGTTTCTATGACAATGGTAAGTATAACAGGCGGAGGAGATGTAACTACTACTGTTTCTGCTAATGTGAATGCTTACATTTATTATGGATAGATAAATGAATTATACTACATTAGTAAGTTCAGTTATTGCTACTACCGAAAATGAAGCAGATTCATTTATATCACAGCTTCCTGATATGGTAGGTAGAGCTCAAGAAAGAATCCTTGGGGATATAGATGATATTGGTTTAACCAGTTATACTAGTGTTGCTGTAAGTGCTAACAATGCTTTTATTACATTACCAACAGGATCAGAGTTAGTTAAAGGATTAGTAGTAGACACTTCAGGTTCCAAGGGTTCTTTATTACAAAGAGAATATGATTATATAATAGATTACTGGCCCGTATCTGTTTCAACTGGTACTCCAAAATATTATGGTTTTAAAAGTAATACACAAATTAAAATAGCTCCAACTCCATCAACAACTCTTGATGCAGAAATAGCTTATCAAACTAATCTAACTACATTAACTTCATCAACACAATCTAATTATTTAACAGACTTCTGCCCATCATTATTATTTGATGCTACTATGGTAGAAGCTACATACTTTATGAAAGACTATGCAGTATTACAAGCATGGCAACAACAATATGCAACTGAAGCAGCACGTATAAGAAATAGAGCTAGACGTTCTAGAACTAATACAATGCAAGATAACTGGAGTCCAGCTGGTACTCCTGATACAATTCAAAAGGGAGGAAGTTAATGGCTAGAGGAATAGGACCTCAAACTCCAGACTTAGGAGCTTTAAATATAAATAAAAAGAAAAGAAAAAAACTAAAAGATATTGAAGTAGTTGGAGATACATCACAGTTTAAAACAAAAATTCTTAGAGATTCTAAAGGAAGAGCAGTAGGACGTAGAAAAAAAGTAGGAGGTACAGATCGTGCTCCTATTTATAAAAATGTAAAAAACTTTGATGATTATACTGATAAAGAAATAGATGCAATGAGTGATGCTGAGTTTGATAGAATGGAAAAAAGTTCTACTATACAATATAAAAATCCAGATTATAAAGGACCTAAAAAGAAAATGGTTAATCCTACAAGAGGATTTAGTGAAGGTGGTATGATTGTAGCATCTCAATATAAAGGATGTAGTTAGTGGCTGATATAAAATTTAGACCTACTAAAACAAAGATAACACATAAACCTAAGATAGGAAAAAAAATTAATTTAGATCTTAAAGGTAATCTTAAAAATAAAAATATATTAAGAGGTAAACCTTTAAAAGGATCTAAACTAGAAGCTTCAGGTAGTTATGACAAAGGAAGTCATTCTATAAGAGGAAAAGTAAACTACAGACCTGATACTAATGAAGGAACTGTAGCAGCAAATTATACATATAAATTTAATAAAGGGGGAAGAACAATGTCAGAAAGAATGTCTAAGATAGGAAAATTATTTTATGGTACTTCAGATGGAGATCAAAAAGGTTTTCCAGAAGGACCGGGTGCACCATTAACTATTGATGTAAAAATACCAACTAAACTAGTAACTGCTCCGGGTAGAGGAACTGGACCGGGACCTAAAAAAGTTAGAGTTCAAGATAGAAAAGGTAAGAAAAGAAAAAAGAAAATGGTTAATCCGGGAAGAGGTTTTAGTGAAGGTGGAAAACTAGTAGCTTCATTTTATAAAGGAGGTAAAATATAATGCTTAGAAATAATTATAGATCATCCAAGCAAGCAAGAACAGGTAAAGGTGAAAAACTTAAATTGGATACATTTCCAGATACAACAGGTAGACCAACTGGACAAGGTTATGGTGCAGCACGTACAGGACCTTCTGTTGTAAAGATGAATAGAGGTGGACCAGCTAAGAATAAAATAGTACCTGTACCTGTAAAGATGAACAGAGGTGGACCAGCTAAGAATAAGATAACACCTGTACCAATGCCAGCTCGTATGAGGAATAGATAATGGCAATTAGTAGAGCAAAAACTGGAAAACAAGTTACCCCCAAACTTGGATCTGGTAAAAGGTTTAAAAAGCTTGCTAAAAAGACTTCCCCTGCTTTAGCTGCTTATATAGGCAGAAAAAAGTATGGAAAGAAAAAGTTCCAACAGCTTAGTGCTCAAGGAAGAAAACGTAAAAGTAAATAACATTAACCAATAAAAGGAGGTGGTCTGATGGCTGCAGCAAAAAAAGTAGGTAAAAAGAAACAAGGTTATAAGGCTCGTAAAGATGAATCAATTGCAATGAGAGTTAGAAAGAAAAGAACTCCAAAACAGTTAAGAGCATCTGCAAATGAATCTTATGGTAGATTTGGTTCTAAAGCTAAGAAAAAAGGTAAAATTAATAGAAGAAAAGCTTAGGAAAAACTAATGGCTACATCTGGTACTAATACATTTAATGTTGATTTCTATGTGGATGAAATCATTGAGGAAGCTTACGAGCTTGCTGGTGGTCAACCACAAACAGGATATGATGGTCGTAGTGCCAGACGTAGTTTAAATCTTTTATTAACTGACTGGCAAAATCGTGGTGTTCTTTTATGGGGTACAGATTTACAAACAGTAACTCTTACTTATAATCAAGCAAAAGAAACATTGGATGCATCAACAGTAGATGTACTTGATGGTTATATGCGAGCTTCTAATGAAGGTAATGATTTACAAATGACTCGTGTATCTTATGAAGAATACGAAGGTATTGTAGATAAAACTACAACAGGAAGACCTGTACAGTTTGCTACACTCAGAGGAGAGAATACAGTTTCAGTATACTTCTGGCCTGTGCCTGATAATACTCAAACATATACTTTTAGATATTATAGAGTAAGAAGATTATATGATATTACTAAGAGTGCTATTCAAAATGCTGATGTACCTTTTAGATTCTTACCTTGTCTTATTAATGGGCTTGCTTATTATCTTTCTATGAAAAGACCTAATACTCCTGCTGATAGAATTATGATGTTAAAAGCAAACTATGAAGAAACATTTATGTCAGCTTTTGAAGCTGATAAACAAAGAGCAGATATGAAAGTAGTTCCTAGATTAGGATATATTAATTAATGGCTAGTAATTCAAGAACACCGGGAATCTGTGATCAATGTGGATTCCAATATAAATTACATGTATTACAAAAGACTAGTTATAATACAAAGGTTTGTCCTGAATGTTGGGATGGTATGTGGAACATTCAAAACAATCCTTTAAATTATTCTCCTACTATAACTCCTGAAGTACCTGTAAAAGATCCTAGACCTCCATCAAACGCAGATAGAAATATTTCATGGGAGGGTGCTACAATGAATTGGGAAGAGCAAACTAATGATTGGAATCTTGTCTAAGTTGTGGTATGATAAAGAAAGTTTGGAGCTAAAGAATGACAACATTAACTGGTACTAAAATTGCAAATACTTATGGTGGACTACTTAAAGTTAGTTCAACAGGAGTAAGCACCACTCTACAAAATGTTACAGATGGTTATGGTAATAATTCTGCCATTCAACTTTCTAATTCTACATTTAATATTTCAGGTACTTTTCAATTAGGTGGTACAGCAATTACTGCTGATGCTTCTGCAATTAATGCTATAACAGATTTAACAGGTTTCAATGGTTATGTTGCCATGGTTAGTGGTGTTGCTTATGGTAGAGAGTTAACACGTAGTGCTCCTTTATCTATTACTAATGGTGCAGGACAAGCTGGTAATACTAATATATCTTTACAAATTAGTGGTATAACTTCTGGTACTTATGGTCCCTTACATAAATTTAATATTAGTCAATATGGAATAGTAGTTAGTGCAGAGACTACTTCAGCTATAACTTTAAGTACTTTATCTGTAACAGATCTTTATGTAGGTTTAGATCTTTATGGAAACAGAGCTAACTTTACTGGAAGAGTAACAGCTCTTGGTGGATTTCATGGAGATGTAACAGGAGATGTAACTGGTAATGTAGTAGGAAATGTAACTGGTAATGTAGTAGGAGATGTAACTGGTGATCTTACAGGAGATGTAACAGGAGATGTTACTGGTAATCTAACTGGTAATGTAACTGGTAATATCGGTGGAACAAATGGATCATTTACTAATGAACTAAGTGCTACTAATATTAAAGGAGTAAATGGAACTTACACTAATACAGTAAGTGCAGCTTTCTATTATGGAGATGGTAGACATTTAACTAATGTTCCTTCATCTTCTGGTGGTACAATGAGTGCGATAACTGCTGCTAATGGTCTTGATATAACAATTGATGGAGTTACTACAGCAACTGCAGAAACAAGTGCAACGATGAAAGTTTCTGATGCATTAACTATTGATTCAATACATTTAACAGGAACAGGAGAAGCATTAAAAGTTAATAACAATGCTAGAATTAATGGTAATGTTACAGCAACTGCATACTGGGGTGATGGTTCTAATCTAACAAACTTACCAAGTGCTTCAACATCTGTTGCAGCTTTTACCGCTAATCAACTTACTGCTGTATCTTCATCTGCATTAGCTTCAGCATCTGCAGATAGTTTAGTAGTTAGTGGTAATGTTACAGCTACTGCATATTGGGGAGATGGTTCTAATTTAACTAATTTACCAAGTGCTCCTACATCTGTAGCATCATTTACAGTTAATCAATTTACAGCTGTATCATCTTCTATACTAGCTTCTGCAACAGCAGACAGTTTAGTAGTAAGTGGAAATGTAACTGCCTCTGCATATTGGGGAGATGGTGCTAACTTAACTAATATTGTGTTACCTGCAAGTGGTACAGATTTAAATTTAAACAATCTAAATGTAGGAGTTAAAACTTCTACTACAGCTCTGGCAGTAAATGCTATTGCATCTATAGGAACTGACATTGTTGTTGGTGGAGATATATATGTAGAGGGTGGAAGTATAGAAGTAAAAACAGATAGTGGTTCTCCAGCTGTATTAGATTTATATTGTGAAGTTGGTAATGCTCATTATGCCAGATTAGAAGCTCCAGCTCATTCAGAATTTAGTGGTAATGTAGTAGCAACTATGCCTGTAAGTAGTACACAACTAGCAGGTGTTACAGCAACAGCTGCATTTTATAATAAATCTTTTGGTGATCACACTTCATTTGGAAGTGGTATAACTGTTGGAACTAATGTAACTGCTGCAGCTTATTGGGGTGATGGTTCTAACTTAACTAATTTAACACCTTTTACTTCTTCAACTAATTTAACAGTAAATAACTTAGGAGTAGTAACTGCTGCAAGTATTACTGATTTAACAGCAGGAACAGTAGATGTAACAGGACAAGTATCTGGAGTAGGAATAACTTTAAGTGGTAATGTTACAGCTTCAGGATATTGGGGAGATGGATCAAACTTAACTGGAGTAGCTACTAATGATAGTATTATAGCTCTCGCAATAGCATTAGGATAATAACATGGCAAATACATTTTTAAGAAAAACATCACAAGGAATAGGCACAGGAGCAACAAGAGTAGGAAGTTATACTGTTGCTTCAGCTACGCAAACAACTGTTATAGGATTAACTATAGCAAATGTAACAGGAAGTACCATTTATGTTGACTGTGATCATAATGATGGAGCTACTGATACAGCTTTAGTTAAGACTGCACCTATACCATCAGGAGGTTCATTGATAGTTGTAGGAGGAGATCAAAAAGTTGTATTACAAACAGGAGATGGTATATTTGTTAATTCAGATACAGCTTCTTCCGTTGATGTTGTAATGTCAATATTGGAGATAACATAATGTCATACCTTGGTAATGGACCAGCTGATGCAATAGCAACATCAAGTCAAATAGCTGATGGTGCTGTTACTACACCTAAGTTAGCAACAGGTGCTGTTACTAATGTAAAGGTTAGTGCAGGAACATTAATGGATGCTGCTGTAAATGCTAATGCCAGTATTGCGCTTACTAAGATAGGAGACAATGCAACTCTTGCAAAGAATGATACTAATAATTCATGGGTTAAAGCTCAAGCAGGATATACTGTATCCTCTTCAGAAACTGGAGCTTTTACTTTTGATTATGATACATACCAAAATTTTATTGTAACTCTTGGAGGTAATATTACTTTCTCAAATCCTACGACAGAAAATGTAGGACAATCAGGAGTAATAGTTTTAGTTCAAGATGGTACAGGTAGCAGAACATTATCTCTAGGAACAGATTATGAAACAGTAGGTGGTGCTGGAATTACATTAAGTACAGCTGCTGGAGCAGTTGATGTTTTACCATATTATGTAAAAGCTACAGGAAGCATTCAATTGGGTGCACCACAATTAGCATTTAGTTAGGAGAAGAAATGACAACCAGAGCACGATACCTTGCAAGTTACCATGCTTCCGTAGGAGCTATAACTAATACAAGTCAAACTTTTAGCACAGCTCAAATAGGAGCAGTTACTACTTTAACTGATGGTGCAAACATTTCTACTGATCTAGCTTTAAATAATAATTTTCAAGTAACTCTTGGTGGTAATAGAACTTTAGATAATCCTACTAATCCGGGTGTTTCACAAACAGGTTCTATATTTATTGTACAAGATGGTACAGGCAGTAGAACATTATCTTTTGGTACTAACTGGAAGTTTGCTGGTGGTACAGGTCCAACACTTAGTACAGCTGCTGCTGCAGTTGATAGATTAGATTATGTAGTAAAGACTGCTACTGAAGTACAATCTGTAGTAACTCTAGATATAAAAACGATTGCGTAGTTCATGGGAGTGCTAGGTAATAATGCACTTGTAGGAGCATCTGCAGCTGGTGGAGCAGGTGATGCTGGTTTCTATTCTCATCAAATAGCTAATAGTATCAGAGCTGACACTAATAATGGTTATTTACATATAACACCTAGTGGTGCAGGAAACAGAGCAACTTGGACATTTTCTAC
>CERA01030426.1_pt1 | contig 11130 bp, 3 predicted proteins | sample 530881 | NCBI WGS metagenome assembly CERA01 (sample SAMEA2621061, study PRJEB7988) | marine metagenome | biome: marine biome (ENVO:00000447); feature: deep chlorophyll maximum layer (ENVO:xxxxxxxx); material: "saline water (ENVO:00002010), including plankton (ENVO:xxxxxxxx)" | depth 50 m
CTGATGAGATGGCGGAGGCTATGCAAGGGGGGTTTACCAAAGCGAACAACTGAAGGTTGAGAGTTTTCTGAAGAGACAAGAGATAGAGTCATCAGAAGACATCGAACTTCAACTACAGTTGTTTGCATATAACATAGCAAAACACTACGGGATTTCATTGACAGAGGTATACAACATGAGTGAGGAGATATTCAAGCAATCACTGGTATGGGCCATGGTGTATGACGCAGAAGAAGAGAAGCAGGCAGAAGATGCGAGAGTCAGGTCCAACACTGAGAGCAGTGATATAGTGAGACTAGACTACTCCTTCTTACAGGAGGATGATTTCTAATGGCATTCGCACCAATCTTGGCATCTCTAGCGGCCATCAACTCATCCACCTCCTTGATTCAAGGAGGCATATCTGCGGTGCAGTCTGGCATAAGCATGATTGGTCAGTTATTCACTAAAGTTTTCAACAAACTCGGAGAAATCGCTGTAAGGATATTCACCAAAATCAAAGACTTCATTGGTGACAAAATAATGCCTGCTCTTGACCCACTAATAAAAGTGGCAACAACAGTGTTCAACGGTGTGATGGGTGTTGCTAAGAAGTTCATAGATTTCATCATCGACGGATTCAGCAAGATACCAGAGACCTTTAACAATGTAAGAGAAAGCATAACCACCAATCTGGGCAAGATACCTGAGGTGTTTACATCAATCAAGGAGAACATTATCGAGAAACTAGGCAACGTCAAGGACTTCATCTTCAGCATACCTGAGAGAATAACAGACGCTATAGGTCGTGTGGGAAGTAGAATAGGGACGTTCATCCAAGGTATAAGAAACAAACTAGGAGGTGTTGGTGAGTTCATAGGTGAACAGTTCGCCAAGGTAGGCGACATCATAATGTGGCCTTTCAAACAAGTCTGGAATATCATTAAGAAAATCAAAGATGCAATCGCTGGTGCTGTTGGTGGTCTGATAGACAAGGCTAAGGGTATATTCGGTGGAGGCAAGAAGAAGGCTGAATCAGCAGCGGCATCCGCTATGAACACAGTCGCTCAAGCAATAACCAACAACTTCGCAATCACAATCAATCTAACTAGCACCGTTGGAACAACTAGAGAACAAGCGAGAGAGATAGGAGAACTCTTGCAAGAGGAAGTTGCTAGAACATTGGGTGGTACAACAACGAAGAGTAGGTATGCATAATGGCGGCAGCAAACGGTGTTCCCATCAGGCTAGTTCATGACAATGGACAGTTGACTGAGATAAACGCCCAAAGCATGACCATGACAACACAGAGGAAGACGGGTGGTATGCCCACTCCCTTCACTGGTGGTATAAGAGTAGGGCTTGACCTCAACATGAACAAGGCGATGATTCTAATCAATGCAGTGCTCACTGACGACAGGAATCTGGTAGGCTCTAACTTAGCAGCGAAATCTAGGATAGACTTCTCATTCACACTGATGGGAGGTCAGACGCAGAGTTACCTAGACGGTGATGGGGCTACCAACTCCAACATAAACAAGTTATTCAACAGAACATACAGCATGCTCGTTAACAATTCTGCTGTTGAGTTCAGTTTCTCTACTATCAAACTCACCTCGCATGACGGTACTACCTTCAACATCAGACTCAAGAAACTCTCATCAGGAACATTCACCAACACCACGAACACTGATTATATCATAGGAATCAACCCAGCAGGCTCACTCACTGCTGCTGGCTTCGCCACTGCATTCGCAGACCTGATAAACAACACATCTAATTTGGCAGCCAAGTTCACTGCATCTAAATCAGATTCAGCAGTTACTGGTCAGACTAACACGGTAGTGACAATAAACCAAGACACCACAGGGGAAGACGGTGACAACCTCACTCCCATATTCTCACAGAAACCCAACGGGTACAGGCCTCCCTCTCATGAGAAGTTTGCTGGGGGTCTCACCGTATCCAAGAGGTCAGCGGGAGACAAGGCGATGGACCTCTACGGTATCATGAACAACTCCAAGAAAGAAGGTATTGAGAAGTTCGTTTTGGGATTAGGAATGGTGGCAGGAGGAACTGCGGCAGCCATGACTGGTGTAGGTGCTCCTGTTGGTGTCGGTGTGGCAGCAGCAGGTGTGGGGATTATGATGGACGGGGCAGGTAGAGGTAGTGGATACATCAAGGGTATACAAATACCATACAACTCGACCATACAAGCAGACGGGGATACATTCGTCGCTCGCAACTTCATCATGCCCACAGGATTCGGCAAATCATTCAATGACAAGAGGAGCGACAACAACTCCAATCCAGCAGGCGCTACCTTCAAAGGTAACAAAACAGGAATAAAGGGCACAGTAAACAAATTAGATATCACATACAATGCAGGCGAGAACGTCTACAACATTGTGATGCAATTCGTGCCTGTGGATTTCTTGTTGTGATATTATGCCTATACTCGGTCGTTCAAACCATGCTTTTTTCTTCGATGGTGTGTCTGACAGCATAGTCGTTCCACAAGGCACTATGAGTCGCTTGGGAAAAGAGACATCAGATGGAACTAAGTCAAAAGTTAACATACTGGGTGAGAAGCAACACATAGAGGGTGAAGGCTCACTATCCGGTATCCTGAATACTCAGATTTGCATAGAGGCTTGGGTCATACCAGACTGCGGTGGTGTGGTAGTAGAGAAGGAAGACCAGTTCAAATTATCAATAGGGGAGATAGACACACCCGGTCCTGCAACATTCGAGGTGTTCCTCGACACGGATGCAGGACAGGAGCATCATTTCATATCCACAGCGACTAAGGTATCTGGTAGAGGATATGAAGGAGTCGTCTACCCTAACTCTGAGTTCGGTGGCATCCACTCATCATACAACAAGTACAACGGCTCATACGACGACCCGACTACCCTCAACACAGACCAGCGCCCCCTGATGCACATAGTGGCAGCAGTGAGGACTGGTGCTATAGAACTCTACATCAATGGTGAGTTGATGGTATCCAAAGAGTTGGCGAACAGAACCCTACAGATAGCCAAGGGTAACTCACACGTGTATGTCGGGGGAAAAGGAGGACAATTCAGGGGAGTGATGGAGTCACTACACATATCCAGTAACTTTGAGGAAGGCTCGTTAGAGAGGTCTGCACCCGTAGCCAACCAGAATACGTTGCTGCTTTATAGGTTTGAAGAACCAATAGCACCTGTAGAGGAGGTCTACACCTTCTCCTCGATATCAGACAATGGCACTAGCATGGATGGACAGAGCGTCACCATATCCCAGATATCACTCAGCACTGCCGATGCGGTCAAACTAGCCAAGAAACTCACTGGCTTGGAGACGGTATCTGGTAACTACGTGTTCTCTAAGGACACCACAGGCACTCACAAGTTCTCAGGTGGGGACTACAAGGTTATCAATTACCTACAGAACACAGGCACTCCGACCACATACGCAGTCTCTCACACACCATACAACCTGCTCATCAACGCTGGTGCTACAGACAGGGATGTCTTCAAGCCCAACAACAAGCCCCCAGAGAGAGTCAGGCTTCACAACATCAACACATCTACTGGGAACTGCCTCGTGTCCAGCGTGCATCTGGACTTCTCCAGTTCAGTCAACGGACTCCGTAAGGCTCTCCATAGCAGAACAGCGGGTGTTGACAACTACTTCGTGGTCATCGGTGCTGACATGCTGATAGACAGCGCCAGTGGCAGACCATACCAACCACCTCATCACTCCACTCAGATAATAGACAGGACAGGGCAAATGGTGATTGACGAGAGTCCGTTCGCTCTGCATGGTTTCGTCTACTCGACCAACATGGCCACAGACACCTCAACCAACGCATATGCGGCCACTTGGCCTACCGACGTAGACACATCCTTCCAAGTGGGACACAGCGGGAGACACATTCTCAATCACGTTGATGGTCATGACTTCCTCAAGATGATGCCAAGAGCACAGGAAGAGGTAATCGACCAGCAGATAGATGGCTCTGCTGATGTCATAGATGTGATGTACGATGTCTCCAAGGGTGGCATTTCTGACCAGATTTCAATCAACAGTAGAGTCGATGTTTACAGAGACCAAGGTACGGTTCTGATTGACGAATTAGTCAATAAGACAGAGGCACAAGTAGTATTCGACAACGGATTGGTCGATGCACAGAAAGAGGTTATTGCTATCGGTGGACCTAGTTTCGACTACCTACCTTTCATGTTGAAAGGTCCTGTTCCTCAAGACTTAGACAATCTCAATGCAGAGACGCGCAGACTTCATCTCAGGCCTAGTGAGAAGAGCAGGGTAGCACTCCTCAAAGTACCTGCCCTGACTTCGTACGACCTCGCCCCCTTCGTTAAGGTCTACTACAATGCGATAGACCTGACTGGGGCTAGTATGAGTGGTGTTAGCCAACCTTTGTTGATGGTGGAGAAGACAGTACCTGCTGGCACTACCATAGTCACTGGTACTACAACTGTCTTCAGCCTAATCAAGACAGCGATAGAAACAAACACCATCAGGTCAGAGGTGTTCGCTGCTGGTGGCTACATAGACTTCACAGACACTGATGTGCTCAAAGGGTCATTGAGGCAAAATCACTCTCTCATAGGAGATGTGAGCGAGGGATATGAGGCTGATGATGAATTGGATGAGAGTCTGACACCAATCAACTACAAACCCATGACACCCACCGGAATCACCGTAGACGGCGACCAAGCATCTGGCGGGGGCACTTCCATCACCACTAGCGGAAACAGCAGTGAGAGTACACATATAGCGGAAGGCGACGACATATACAATTCTAATCTAGCGTTCGTCGGGACAATAGCCTCAGGTGGTATAGGCACTAATATCACGCTGACTACCAACCGTGCCGCTGCTGTCACTAATGGAGAGCAGTTGTACATAGGAATAGGTACTAATGCTTACCCTAATCAAACACCACAGATAATCACAGCCTCGCACACACCAACCACTAAACACGACTCAGTGTTCAACAAGATGGTCATAGAACCCAGCAGGAGCAAGAACGACTCTCTCACAGACAAAGGTCTGTACTTCAGGAGAGAGCCTAGCGAGGTCATACAATCACCATCCAACGGTGAGTTCGACAAAGCAGGCACAGGTTCTGGCACACACATCTACGAAATGTTCGATGTCATCGACAATCAGTTCCAAGATGATGGTAGTGTGAGAGTTTTCATACAACCCTCTGATAGGAGGAGAGTCAATCAACTATCAGGACTTAGGTCGCAGTCTAGCGATTTCAAAGAGCCTAACAACATCACTATGATGTATCTCATGAGCAGAGCCAGAATCAGAGCGGTGCTAGACTCTGACCAAGGTGGTGACAGTTTCACCACAGTGCGATGTGTGGGTCTCACAGAGTCAACAGTCAACAGAGCAGTAAGTGTGAGAGGCAAGGGCAGCCCAGACTCACAGGTGGTCAAGGAGATAGAGCCTAACGCACCCGTAGTCACAGTCACCCTTGGTGGTCCGGGTCAGGGTGCTATGGATGTCAAACCCACATACGACCCAAGCCCACTGGCTAGACTACCCTTCTCGACTAGGAGAAACACCGCTACCCTCGCTAACTTGGCCACTGCAAGCAGTGGTGGTGGAGCATTGGGAGTCAAACCTCTCAATAACAACTCCACTGATTTGGCCTCTTGGGGCACATACGGATTCCCTGACCTAGGTAGAGTCTACCTACAAGATGGTAGCAGTGCTAGATACGACAGCAAGGATGGTACGAGTTTCACATTCACTGATGCCAGCAGTGCGGGAGAGGGCAAGTTCCTGCTTGCCAATGGCACTGAGTTCACAGTCTTCGCAGACTGGTTGTCTGCTACTGACATAGCCAGTGGAAACACATTGGGTATAGTGAGCGTCTCAGTGACTCTATTCGCAGACCGATTCTTCGATGAGTCATCCCTCGCTGAGGATGGTACTACCCTCAATGACAGGATGTTCCAAGGCATGAGCGATGTGCAGCATGACTACCAACTCGGCACTCAATACGCAAGCACAAGGGCGATGGTGGAGATACCGTTCTTCGCAAACCAGTTTTTCGATGACGTGCGAACCGGCACTTTCCCCGGACCAGACAACTCGTTCAAGATTCACATAGACGCTACACACACCCCGCACACGTACAACCCAAGTCCTGTGGGTAGGAGACCGAAGGGTGTCGAGCCTTCGGACAGGGAAGCAATGTCAGCCTATGCCCTCAACAAGAGGCAGAACAGGTACACACCATCAACCAGAATCACTAAGGTCAGCAGCACTCAATACCAGTATTTCATTTATGTGGAAGACATCGGTATGTTCCCTAGAGTGCAGCAGGGACACGATACCGGTAGCCTAGCCTTGCAAGAGAACTCTGATGACGATGAGTCATACCAGAACGTGGATAACGTAAGGAACTACAGGAAGATGTTCCTAGCCAGCGGAGAGTGGGCCTACTACACTGAAATGGACTTGACGACTGGTCAGACTCTTCTAAAAGTGCCTAAAGGAGATAATGCAGCGAACTGGGCCTACTCTTCAGGATTCCTCGATGAGGCTGTTGTTGGTGCTTCAATAACTACTGGTGGACCTTCGCTTCCACTGGAGGGCATAGTCCCGATAGGCTCTGATGCATTCACACCATCCTCGGACTTCGAGAACAGGTCGGAGTACTACCATGACTCAGCCAGCGTCAAGACACAGGGAGGTAACGTGGACTACGGTCTGCGTCAGTACGTCAGCGCAGTGGAGTTCAAGGAAGGGCCTGAGTCCAACCCACACGCACCGAGGATAGTGAGTGGTAGGGCAGTGGGCACAGTCAACACTGTCAACTTCAAGAATCTGTCAGGGAGTAGTGGTGCGTTCGTTAACCAAATCCTCGTCACCATGTCTGAGGAGGACATGGGTCTCTTCCCTGACTTGGACTACGAGGACATGAGTGCGTACTCCTTCTCATCAGGCGAGTTCCTGTATGAGGCGGAGACTATAGACAGCACTGGTGCAGTCAGGAAGTTCCACTACTACGGCAGACTCACCAAGAACAGCATCAATGATGTCATTGCAGCCAATACCCTAGTCTTCGTATACAGGGATGTATCATCATCAGAGCCGAGTTGGGTGACCGCACTACCCACCAATGAGATAAGACTGACCAGAAGGGTGAGGGACATCTTCGGTGATGTTGACGGGGATGACGGCAACAACGCAGCCTTGAAGGAGGCCAACAACGAGAACATAGCCAAGACCTTCAGACCCTTAGATATCGGTGCAGACGATGGGTGGACAATCACCGCTTCTTCACTAATCAGTTTTAATGTGACTATTTCTAACAGCAACGGCAGGCTAGCAGGCTCTAACACTCTAGGCCTGAATCTAAGAAAGGGAGACCTACTCTACTCAGAGGAAACGACCAGTAAGATACTCTACATAGGAACAGTGTCTAAAATAGAGGACTACGACGATGGTACTTACTCTGTAACTCTAGGAGGGTTTGCTAAGAACACTGCTTCAGCAAAACCACTAAGGCTTTCCATAGCCAACGCATACGAGGAAGACCCTGACGCTGTTCTCAACAAGTCGTGGAACTACCCATACGCTGCTGGTGGACTGAGGAGCGGTGACACGATATGGGCCAACATGACAATCAACAACCCCTATGCGACAGAGGGTTTGTTCTCCAAAAGCAGAGGTGTGTTCAACGAGGCTCAGGTATGGAAGGGATTCAACGGCGGTGTAGCCAGCCTCGCTGCATCCAGACCTAGGGAGAGCGTGCCATTGGAGAACTTCCTCATCGGTGACACCTGCCTTGAGACAGCCATAAACTACGCACAGCACGTCAACCAGACAGTCAAGGAGAACTACAAGTCACTGGGCCTCGCTGAGTCACAAGCACCCAAGGTGGCTTATGTTGACCCCTATCTGGCTGAGGATGGGCATGCTAGAGTGCTTCTCTACGACGTGGCTCATGACAAGGAGTTCATTGCTTTCCAAGACTTACACATGCAAGTCCAGACGAGTGCAGAGGCAGTCACAATCGGCAGACCGAGGAATATGGTGGTGGGTAGTGGTACAGCACCAGTGGACTTGGCTGAGTACACTGCCACTTTCAACGGTGGTGGTCCTTCGTGGATAACCACCCAGATAGACGTAGCAAACGGCTACCCCAGCGAGAACAGGTACATCCGCTCGACACAGCAGTCCAAGTTCATAGAGAGCGCATACTCACATGACCTAGCCAACAGGATAGGCACTAACGTGATGACAGCGGTCAACGGCACTCTACCGTCTAACCTGCCTGCTAGCGCAGTCACATCCTCATCACCGGGAATATACGGCAAGGCTCACGGTCACCACGTGCATACCGGATACAGCATATTTGGTGAGGCCAACAAGTACTCAATGGGAGACAGCGTTCTACCGAGGACAAACGACTCTACGGTCAATCCATTCACAGCGAGCAGCGACCATGCCTTCTCAAGGACAAAGAGGTCGTTGACCGAGGCATTCACAGCGGCACTGGTCAAACTCAGAAGAGACGCATCCACGAACACTTTCCCCACTACCCTAAGAGACCCATCGACCTTTTTCGATACACCAGACGGCACTCGTGTCATACCAGCCTTCCTGTGTCTCAAAGGGATAAGAGACACATCGCTCGACCTCACAGGTCATGAGGAAGATAGGCTACAGCATCTCAAGCAATGGACAGACATGGACTTCCTGAGAAGGCTTTCGATAGACTGCGGCGCTGTTTCTACTAAGTCTGGTGTGGTGTCGATAGAATCAGCAGCACAGGAGATTGTCAGGCAAATCAACCAAGCAGGTGCTCCCAAGGGACAAATCGTTGTTGACAAGGACACTACCGGCAGCGCCCATGACCCCGCTCCCTTTTGGGATACAGACAAGGCGTTCTCCTCTCGTGACAGAGGGACTCACATGGGGTACGTCAGAGCACACATGGGAAGGGAAGTGCAGGACAGGAATGGCAACAGGGGCTTCACTGTCGTCATTCACAGCACCGTGCCCGGTGCTAGTGGAAGGAACTTCTGCGTATGGCTCGACAACAGCAAGGGGCAGAGCGTCTACCAACCGGACTTCCTCATAGGGCATGGTGGTAGATGGCGTGACTTCTGGGCACTCCCTGAGGAGAAGGAGGGTGAGAACATGCATCCCGCACCCATGCCACTCAACAAGCACGGTAGGCCTTTCGCACCAATCACCACGCTCACTCAGTACGTCAACCCAGACGAGACGGGGGAGAATGTAATCAGCACGACTGACTTCACAGATTCCGACGATGACAGCAGCCCCGTCATCAGAGCCATATCGAATGCACTGGGTGGAGGCCAGCAGTTCAATACCGTCAACACCGAGTCATTCTCCACGATAGGCTCATCATCCACCATCATACAGGGACTCAGAGTCGGCAAGAACTCTTTCGGTAGAGTCAATTTCGGTGGACTGGTAGCCAGCGGTGTACCCGGATTCTCACCAATAGCAGGACCTTGGGGCTTTGGCAAGAAAGGCTCTCAAGACTTCAGAGACACATACGGGCAAACCACAGAGGTCGTATCCTACACGTCTCACACTGATGCTAACCAACTGAAATCCGACACGCTAGGGGACTCACCAATATACGGTCTCAAACTGACAGACCACAGGGGAGGCAATCACGGTATACGCTACATCTACAGAGGTGCAGGACTAGGTTTTGCAAATGACAACACTGTCCTACCCGATACCATCTCCAATGAGGTCTGTATCTTCTTCGATGACAGGGACACGACGCAGGGCGGCTTCACCATAGGCAAGCACATGCGTGGCACTGGTGATGCCACTGGAAGGATGAACACAGACAATGCCAGTACAATGACACAGAAGAAATGGACAGGCAACAGATGGAGAGGGGTGTCTGCACCAAACATAGCAGTGGACTGCGAAATAAGCAGAAGCGGTACTACTCTTACAGTAGACCTACAAGCACCTTTCGACAACAATAGTGGACTCGCACATCACGATGTGCTAGGATACCTCGGCTTCCCAGTCACGAACGGCATGATACAGGTGACAGACGCTGGAGGCGGCAACGAAGCCATGACCTACTCCTACACGAGAAGGACACAGAATGACAAGAGTGGTACTCACAAGTTCTTTGGTATCGCTGGTGATGAGGCAGACCACACGTATGACAGTGGGGAATATCTCATCAGCCCTACCCTCAACTGGACTACGCTCGTCACTGATGAGTTGATGGCTGCTGTCACCACTGCTGCAATCAATGCAACAGCGCTTCAGTTGACCGAGGGCATAAACTTCGACTGCACCGAGATGTATGCCACCAACGGCAAGACGTTCGGTGACATGGGTGTGTTGCCTGATGCCATCACCATACGAGCATTCGACCCCACCAAGAACATCACACCGATATCAGACCTCTTCAGCGCATCGTTGCACAACGATTTCGGGATGCAAGCGGCGCATGTCGAGTTCGGTGAGGTGGAGAAGACACAACTGCAAAACACAGGCTGGTCCTTCGGCACATCCAGAGCGACGAGAGACGCAGACATAGAAATCAACAGAAGAATAGCCTGCGGGTACATACCCAAGACCGTTCTTCAGATAGCCACCAGAAGCAGAGGACCTAACGGCAATACGGCTACTCCTGTGCTGGTTGACTCACTGAACAACCCCGTTGACATCAGCGACTGGAGAAAGAACCTGAAGGGTGAGAGTTTCACACGCCACAGTGGAGACCACATTCTGCCGATGATAAACAATCCGACAGCGGTGTTCGCACATGCCTCTTCCGCAAACAGCGATTGGGCAGCGGGAGGCACTCAGAACCTCACACTAGACCACGAGATGTGGAACTTCCTCATACCGGCAGGGCAGGAGGGTTCTGGCAGCAAGATACCGTCATTCGGTGAGACCAAGACCATCTTCATGAACGACAAGAAGTCTGTCACTGTAGAAAGTCTCAATGGCGGGACTAGCACGACCAAGTTTGTCTGGTCAAACGCATCAGAGGACTGGCCCGCTGCTGAGGTCAGTGACATCTTAGCCTTCTCGCACTGGGCCAAGGTGGATGTGACCAAGCACTTCGATGGACTGCGCTCGCTAGGCAGCGTGTTC
>CERA01008889.1_pt1 | contig 11119 bp, 8 predicted proteins | sample 530881 | NCBI WGS metagenome assembly CERA01 (sample SAMEA2621061, study PRJEB7988) | marine metagenome | biome: marine biome (ENVO:00000447); feature: deep chlorophyll maximum layer (ENVO:xxxxxxxx); material: "saline water (ENVO:00002010), including plankton (ENVO:xxxxxxxx)" | depth 50 m
TATCGAGGAACTCTGACCATGGCCACTATTCGAGGTGAGCAAGGCGCAGTCCAGTTTTCAGCATCTGGCGGTTCGAAGGCAACCATTGTTGGGACCCGTAGCTGGAGCTTGACGACTACAAAAGACACGCTTGAAACCACCAAGCAGGGCGACACATTTAAAAGTTTTATTGGCAGCCTAATCTCAGGAACGGGCAGTGTTGAGCTGGTTTACGATCCAGACGCCACAGGTCAAGCAAGCTTTTTAGAGGATGTCATCACGCCGGCTGATCCTGCTGACGCCACGTTTGAACTGTTCACAACAGGAACAAGCTCAGGCACAGATTCAGTTAGTTTTGCTGGGATAATCACTAGCAAGGAAATCACCTCAACAGTTGGCGAACTTGTAACTGTGAGCTGTGACTTCATCACCAGCGGCACAATCACTTCTAACTTGGAGTGATGGAGGCTATATTTAAGCGGTAATTGTGCTGCTTAAATGGCTGCTAACGAACGGACAGTTGACTTGCTGGTTGGGGCGTTTGACCTTAACCAGCGTCGTAGGTTTGAGCTGATGAACGAGCATGGCGAAAAAATCGTTGATTTGTATTTCAAGCCAATCACCAGAGCAGACCGCAAGAAAGCGCAAGCACTGGCCGGCGAAGAGGCGTTAGACATGAGCACGCAGATGCTGTGTCAAGTAGCTGAGCTTGAGGACGGAACAAAAGCTTTTGCTGCTGCTGATGCGGCAAAACTGCAACGCAAGCTTCCTGAGTCTGTGCTGAACGACATTGAGCTGTTCTTGTTTGGTCTTAGTGAAGAGGTTGACCTAGAAGACGCAAAAAACGACTAAGGCAGGACAAATGGACTTTGTTTGAGTTCCATCTGGCCTGCGAACTGGGCATGACTGTCAGCAGGCTTCGCACGGAACTGACCGATGCGGAGCTTGTTTATTTTGCTGCGTTTTACGAAGTCAAAAACGAAGAGCAGGAAAAAGCAATGCATCGCGCAAAGATGAGGCAGCGGTAAGATTGGGGCAGTGCTGAGGCGGTTGTGGCTAGGTCTTCCATTGAGCTAATCGTTGACGCCTCTAAAGCCATCAACCCTTTGAAGAGGGTCACGGCCGCGACGACAAAGCTTGACAGTGCCACTAAGGGCATGAATCAACGCTTAAGAGATAGCAAAAGACGTTTCAGTGCACAAGGTAAGAGTGCAAAGAAAGCTTCGTCTGATATTCAAGGATTGACAGGCGCTGTAAAAGGTTTTGTCACTGCGGCAGCTTTGGCGGGAGCGGCTAAATTTGTTTTTGCCAATACGGCAGAGCTTGAAAAGCAAACCAGAAGTTTGCAGGTTCTCACCGGTTCTTTGGACACTGCCAAGGGAATCATTAGTGAGCTTCAAGATTTTGGTGCAGTTACGCCATTTACAAGCACTGAGTTAATTGACACAGCTAAACGCCTTAAGGCTTTCGGCGTTGAAACTACAAAACTTGTTGACATCACAAAACGGTTAGGGGATGTCGCAGGCGCAACTGGAGCAGACCTTGGCGGCATCACAACAGCGTTTGGTCAAATCCAAGCGAAGGGTAAGTTGCAAACAGAAGAGTTGCTGCAGTTGCAAGAGCGTGGTGTTGATTTAGCCGGGGTGTTGAAAAAAGAATACAACTTGACCGGGGAAGAATTTAGCAAGGCGCTACAGAAAGGTCAGATAAGCGCTGAAGCAGCAGAGTTTGCGCTGAAGAAATTAACTAACACTGGCGGCATGTATGCCGACGGTGCTATCTCCCAATCAGACACATTGTCGGGCAAATTGAGCACATTGGTGGATAATGTGCAAAGGATTGCGCAAGCTCTTGGCGCTCTTTTGGCGCCGATGTTAAAGAAAATTTTTGATCTTACAAATAATGCTTTAACGCAAATTAACGACCTCATGTTTGCGATGACAAACCCTGGGGCAGCGTCTGCGCGAAAAGCAATCCAAGGCGGCAGGCTGCCTTTTAATGTCCAAGGAGCGGCGGAGCTTTTTGAAGGAACCGGCGTTGGAGGCAGAGGCTTAGAAGGGATGCGGGAAGCATCTACTCAGCTTGCAAAAATGGGCGGCAATCGAAGAGATATTCTTCTCCGTTTGATGCAAAACAGATTGGCGGAAATGGATGCTAAGAATGTTCCTCAGATTGATGCCGCGCCATTAACGCTACCTCCCTTGACCACTGAATCAAGAACAGGTGCAGGCAGCAAAAAGACATTGCGCGAGCGAAAAGATTTAACCGTTGAAATGAATGCTTTGCTAGAGAAGCAACAGCAGTTGGCGCATTCAACTGATGAAATTGCAAAATCACGTATAAAATTAGAAATTGAGTATCAAAGAATTTTAGAGGCACAAATGCTGCCGCTTGAGGAGCAACGCGCAATGCGCGACGCTGAAATAGCGCATGAAAAAAATATAGCTAAAGTTATGGCGGAAAAGCTTAATTTAATCGCCAAGTCTAACGAAGTTAGGTTGGATGGCGTCAAGAACGTGTTTGAAAATGTATTTGCAGAGGGGCAAAAAATAGATGATGCGCTAGAGCAGCAGGCGGAAAAAATGAGAAATCTATACAAGTCAATTGGTGACAGCATTCAAAGCGGGATTGTTGATGCCTTAAGTGCTGCTGTTGACGGAACCAAGAGCCTTGCCGAGGTTGCCCAAGGTGTGCTGAAGGACATTGGTAGAACGCTTATACAATTTGGCCTGAATACTTTCTTTAATAGCCTTGGCAGCGGCGGAACCGGCGGGGCTGGTGGCGCACTTAGCAGGCTTTTCAAGGCAGATGGTGGCCCTGTTGCTGGCGGCAATCCTTACATTGTTGGCGAGCGTGGCCCTGAGCTGTTTGTACCTGGACAGTCAGGTCAGGTGGTAAGCAACGAAGGGATGAAGGCAGCGATGAATCGTTATCAACGGACAGGCGGCGCATCTAGTGGACTTGCAAGCGGTGGCGCGGCTGATACTGACGGGGTGGGAGCTGTTGGCGGTGCGGCAATTGATGTCCGTTACACGGTGGAACGAATCAATAATGTGGACTATGTGACAGCAGAGCAGTTCCAGCAGGGAATGCAGCAAGCTGCTCAACGCGGTGCAACAGAAGGCGAGCGCCGGACCATGAGATCACTGCAAAATTCAACTGCTGTTCGTAGGAGCTTGGCATTCTGATGGAATTTACTTACGGCCATCTGCTTGATGTCGGACCAACTGGTGGTTTAAACCAGTACCACTTCCAGAACTATGCGGTTGGCCAGAATGTCGGCATCTATTCGTTTTTGCCGTTTGGGTTCAGTGGAGCGGTTGCTTCATTGCAAGGCGACAACTTAAACGCAACGCTCCAGTTCGCAAACGCCGAGATCACCCGCAACTTTGTCGTTGAAGCGCTCGACAACGTGTATGTCGCCAAGGTGACGACAGTTTTATGGGACTCGTCAACGTATGCCGTACAAAAGACGTTGTATGAGTATTTTGGTGCGTGCTCGGCTGGTGGCTGGGACGAAACCGCAATTCAAATCAGCTTAAATTCAGTTTTAGACGCTGTTCAGGCAAATGTGCCAGGCCGTCGCCTGTATCGGCAGCAGGTCGGCAATATCCCATTTACCTCTCAAGTCAGTGTGTAGTGATCTGATAGGCCGGAAGTACAGCTACGGCAAGGATGATTGCATTCATCTGGTAATCGATGCCTTAGAGCAGCTAGGCATTAAAAATCCGGGAGTAAAGGGCGTTTGGTACGGGATGACGCCACGAGAAGTCTTGAGGGAGCTGAATGTCTTCTGTGACCGGGTTGAACACCCCAGTTATGATGGCGACATAGTCTTGTTGGGCGTTAGGCCGTTGGCCTTCGGAGTCATATGGCAGAGTGGCGTCCTTTACATCAACAGCTCAATCTCCGCAGTGGACTGGAAACCGGCGGAGCACCTTACAATCCGCCGCTCTTACCGTACGAAAAGTCATTAATACAAGCGATTGGCTGCAGTGAGGATGAATATCGCGAGTTAATTCGTCATGCAATGTCGCGCCAACGAGTGCGGCCAGCTGAGTATGACCAAATCCCTGAGATTGTTGCAGGGCCAGTACCTGTAGTTCCAATCCTTATCAGTCTTGCGATTGGTATTGCGTCAACAGCAGTCAGCGTATTACTTGCACCAAAGGCCCCTACTGTCGAGCCTCTGCAAAGCAAGCGTGGGGTAAGAGGGCGAAAACTTGCGGATCAAATTGGCCCAACTCGCTTTAATCAAGCGACTAATTTTGACAATATCTCAAGCCTCGCTGAGCTTAATCAGCCAATCCCGATCCCATTTGGCAAGCGTGGGACTGGGTTAGATGGAGTCTTAACTGGTGGTCTAATCCTTGCGCCTGCATTGGTGTGGAGTCGTCTTTATGCGTATGGCGCATACCAAGCATTTGAGGGCGTTTATGTCGCTGGTGAATTTGGAGTAGATCAGCCAGACCTCGCCGGAATTTTAATTGGAACGGCGGCACTCAACTCTTTGGGCAACAAAGACTTTGCGTTGTACTGGTCATCAGAGCAAGGCAGCAATCGACCTGCCAAGTTGCTGCATGGCACCGAAGGCCCTGGTGCTACTGGAACGGTTGGGAGAGTAATTTTTACCGCTCCAACTGATGACGGTCAATTTAGCGAAGGCTTTTCAATGGCCTACACCCCAAGCGGGGATACGACGTTTGGAACGAGCACACCAGTCCACAACGGCAGTGCATACCGCTTCAACTGGGAAGTAATAAGCGCACCTTTTGTATCAACGCTAGGGCCTGACAATGTAGACCCACGCCGCGAAATACAAGCAAAACGCCGTAAGATTGCTGGTAACTTAGCCGATGTTTTACATATTCGAGGGGAGGAGGCAGGGCAGCCTGGCGTTGGCAGGGCTTATTCACGGCACATGGGATTTATCAAGCACAACACAACTCAGTATGAAAACAAAACGATTGTGTCTATTAACGAGGGAGATACAGCGGTTTTTGAAATTGACAATAGAGATTCTGAATGGGAAGACCTTGAAAAAAGCGATTTTGCAGATACAGAAATAAACTTAAAGGATCTCGTTAATACCGCTAAAGGTTGGCGAGAGCGGGCGTCTGATTTGCTTGTCGTTGGAACGAGATGGATCATCGGCGCAAGCTCTTGGATTGTCGAGGGAAGGGCTAACACTGGGGACCAAATTTTTATCACTTTTAAATGTGTCGCTGTTTTAGGGGTCGCTGAGATTGGCATTCCAGGGCGCAGAACTGTTGAAGAGCCTCTTGGCGGATACGAAGGCGACACTTTCAATTCAAACAAGCATTGTGGAGCGGCGTTTTATAACGTGTGCCGCCTAAACATTGCAACGATCCGCCCAGTGCGTAGGGACGCTGAAGTGATTGAGCTTGGCATTAGAAGTCAAGTTTGGAATCGTGCTTCTGGCTTGTGCAACTTCAACGCTATTCCTTCGCCTAGCAGGCTGTTCCAGCTAGATAAAGATGACATCAATTTGTCTACGCCACGGATGGATAAATACTTTAAGCGTTCATCCTGCTTTTCGATCTGGGTTCGTCCTGTCCAAGAGTATGGCCAACCGCAAAATTCTTTTGTCCGCATCCCCAAAGTATTTTGCGTGCAAGGCAGCGCGCCTATCAACCAAAACAATTATCTAAGAATCCGCCCAAGAACAAAAGGATTTTATGAGTATCGCTTAATACCCCGCACAGGTTCAGATATTGCAATCAATAGCCTTGATGAAAATACTGTGACTGTCCTTGATTCAACAGAAGGCACCCCATACACGGGGACAGCAGTTGGCGTCGATTATGACACCAATTACGGAAGCTTTAGAATTACGACTCAAGGGAAAGAAGTAGCAATTGCCAAAATCAAAGAGAATGGCGAACTATTTACCGATCCAAGCCAGATAGCAGACGATGGATCAACCAACCAACCGACCAGTGTGCAATTTACTGGCGCAAGTCCAAACAGCAGCAATATCTATTTATTCAAACATGCTTTTTATACCCAAGCTCTTGGTTTAGCGAGAAACGCGCCGGGGAGAACAGGAACAAGCACAATTCAAGCTGATCTTGGAGGCGGAAAGAGTATTAGCATTTTAATCAGAGCTGATTCGCGCCCCGGCGTTTTAGGCGTAACAGTTGGTCCAAAATATGTTCAAGCGAATGGAGGCAGCAGTTACCTTTGGGAGAATGTTCAGTTTACTGTTGCTGCTTCTACAGGGGATTTTTCGCAAGGGGATACTTTTAACCTTGTCCAAAATGTGAACAACGATTTCTCCAATTACGCTGCCACACAAGGGCCTCGGTACACAAGCGTTAGTTTTAGTTTTTACGTTTCGGCTACAACCGTTGTTGTGCCTGGCGTCGTTCAAGGTGGCGAACGTGCGTTTGAGTTGAACTCGCAGGTTTCAGATTGCAGCCATTACACCGAACTCACAAAATCCAATGAGTCTGGCCCAGAGCATGAAATTGTTTACGTTAATGAGTACATATCAAACAACGAACCTGCCAATTATGACGCCATGTCAACGATTGGCTTTACAGTTAAGTCGAGCGGGGAAATTTCAGCACTCAATCAGCTGAGGCTTTATTCAGAGACTGGCATTCCTGTCAGGCGCTTAATTGAAAACGACAATAAGCCGAGCAACCTGTTTGCTGACCTTGTTTTTTACTTGCTAACTAGTAAAACGCAAGGCGTTGGTAATGTCGTTCCAGCAGAGCTTATCGACGAGGATGCGTTGAGAACAACTGCTCGTTTCTTGCGAGCGAATAGGATTTTTTATGACGGCGTGCTTGAAGATAGCGAAAGTTTCCGCAGCTTTTTGTATGACAACGCTTCTCTGCAACTCTGTAATTTTACGATCAAAAACGGTCGGTTTGGAATGCAGCCTGCATTGCCGTTCAATTCAAACCATGAGATTAGCCTTGACCCTATAGCTGTTGAGCAGATTTTTACTGCTGGCAACATCATTGAGGATTCACTGCAGCTGCAGTACATCGATGTTTCACAGCGGTCAAATATTCGTGGTCTTGTCAGCTGGCGCGTAACCGTGCAAAACGACTTGCCTTATCAGGTATCAGCGTTGTTGGAGTGGGCTGACCTACCTGCCAGCAAAAAGGCGACAACAGAGCAGGCGTTTGATCTGAGCGAGTTTTGCACCAACCGTGACCAAGCTTTGCGGACGGCACGTTTCTTGATGAGCACTCGCCGTCGTGTCACAAAAACTGTCAGCTTTAAAACTATTCCTGACGCTTTAAGCGTGCAGCCTGGCTCTTACATTCGGGTGATTACAGAAGCCAGCACCTACAACTCCGCGGCAAACGGTGCGATTACGGATGCTGGGACGCTGGTTAGCGTCACGACAGTGAAAGATGGAACGTATGACGCATTGGTTTACGACCCAACGACGCAGGCGGTAATTGAAACGCCACTAACGATTTCAGGCAACAGCGTTACGGACTCAAAATTCAATGGCACTTTGTTCACCCTGCTGGGCGGCGATACGGATTACAGCGTTTATCAGATTGAAGAGCTGACCTTGGATGGCGCTGGTTTAATTTCCATCAGCGCAGTTGAGGTGCCCACTGATGCCTCTGGGGTTAGCATCGTGGCTAAGGACGTTTTAACGCCGAGCAACTTTACGGTTCTTGAGTGATGGCCTTTCCAACGCTGACGCCAACTGGCCGTGACTTCACTGCAGGGAACTTCCCTAGCAAGACCTTTAATTCGCAGTCAGGCGCAGAAGTCCGCATCTTGTATGGATCGCGGCGCGTCAATGCCACGCTGAATTTGTCTTATGCCAATGTCCCAGACGCATCAGCAGAATCATTCTTGACTGATTACAGCAACCAGCTCGGCACGTTCCGAACCTTTACGTTGCCATCAGCGGTCTTTGAGGGTTGGTCTGGAGCGGCATCAACGCTTGACGCACCACCGGGCACGAAGTGGCGTTATGACGCTGAACCACAGGTCCAGGCTGTGCGTCCGGGTGTTAGCAGCGTTACAGTGGCATTGCGAGCGGTGGCGTAATGGCAAAGGTTTACACCGGTAGAGATGGCGTTTTACAGCTGTCTGGAACGACCCTCGCGAAGGTCGCTAATTTCAGCCTGCAGGCAGATTTAGAAACGCTCGAAACAACAACACTTGGCGATAGCTTGCGTAGTTACAGCCCTGGCGTTTTGGGTTATTCAGGGAACGCATCTTTGCTTTATTACAAGGATGATTCTGGGAGCATTAACACTGCAAACCTATTAAACAAGTTGATCAGGACAGGCACTGGAGGCGTATCAAGCAGCGACACTGTTGAGCTGACCTTGCGTTGGGTGGATGGAACGGACGAAAACGACATCAAGTTGACTGCTTATATCACCAGCGCAACGATTGGAGCATCAACAGGCGAGATCACCCGTGCTGACATTTCATTTACTGGAACGGGTGCGCTTTCTACTGCATCGATTTCATGAGCGTTTATTTAGGCACGTTTGGTGATGTAGAGCTGCAACGCGAGTTTGACGGTGGCGAACTGCTATCTACAATCAACGTTTCGGACGTCAATGCAACGGCAAAGCGGTTTAGCTTTGACTTTGAGCATGGCCAGTTATTGAGTGGTGATCAAGTTGAAATTACGAGCACCGACGGCTCAGCACTTGATTTTATCAATGGCTACGCGGCCACCAGCATTAAACGATTTATTTATGTAGACGAACTGGATGGCATCCGGCTGTATGAAACATTCTCTAATGCAGTCAATGGCGGTTTGGCCAATGCAATTGCCCTTGCCACTCCAGGGAATGCGATCCCAGTCAGAGTCAAGGTGGCAAACTCTGATCGGCGCTTGCTAGTGCAATGCAACGGCTATGAGTTGAACACTGAGCGTGAAACAGTTGACACTACAACTTTGTCAGATGAGTTTCGCAGCCGCATTAGCACGTTGATGTCAGGCTCAGGCAAGATGTCTTGCTTTTGGGAGTATATGCCTAGTGGAGATAATGAGCTACCTAATTATCTTTTAGAGTTGCAATTACGTACCAGAGTGGGCAGCCAATTTAAGGCAAGATTTTATATTAAACGTGCAGACCACAACCCCAGCGGCATTGCAAGCGCAAGCAATGACGAAATTTGGTATGAGTTTGAAGGGGTGTTGACAGGTTGCGCGGTGCAGTTTTCCCCGTCAAATGCGGTGCAAATAGAGGCTGATTTTATTACAACAGGGCCGATTGAGATCAGGATGGATCTTGAGGTCCCCGAGAAGCTGCTGCAGGAAAACGCTGATGACATCTTGTTAGAGCAGGGCACCAACAACACGCTGCTGTTGGAATCATCTGCTTAAAGCCTTAAACTGGGGCCATCGCTTGGCCTTAGGTAGAGAACCCCCATGGCAGACCTCAAGATTAGTCAGTTGCCAGCTCTGGCGGGTAGTGATCTGCTGGCAGCTGATCAGCTTGCTGTTGCGGACACCAGCGCAAGCGAAACTAAGCGAATTACAGTCACCGATTTGGTTGGCAATGCGGTCACGCTGATTGCTGACGCCACTATCCCCGGCGCAAAGATCCTTTTCAGTGCAGGCGGTGTTGCTGGAACGGCGATTGCTGATGGAGGCGTCACAACTGCCAAGCTTGCTGCAGACAGCGTTACGGCGGCCAAGCTTGCGGATGAGTCAACCGTTGATCTTGTTACAACGCTTCCTGCTGCTGGTGCGTTTACTGGTCAGATTGCGCTTGATACTGACGACAGCAAAATTTATGTCTGGAATGGCTCAGCTTGGGTAAGCGTTAAAGGCGCTGGGTCGGTCAACGTCGTCAACGGCAGCACTACTGGTGTTGTCAATATCACGTCAACGACAAGCGGCGATACTTGCACGATTGCTGCAACGCTCGACGATACAAGCGCTGCGGCTCAATTCCTTGGTGGGCCGACTGGTGCTGGCGGCACTGTTGGTTATCGCACCATCATTGGCACTGACCTGCCAACGCCGACCGCTTCTGCCAAAGGTGGCGTCATTGTTAATGGCAATGGTCTTGCGATGTCTGGCGACACGCTGACCGTAAACAACACAGTCACTGCAGAGGCCAGCGAAAATCACATTGTTCAATATGACGCAAACGGTCTTGTAACCGGCGGTCGTGTTATCGCCGCTGCTGACGTTCCAGTTGCAACGTCTTCAACTGTTGGCGTGATCAAGCCTGGATCGGGCTTGGGTGTTGATGCCGCTGGTCAGGTGAGCCACAACAACAGTGTTACTGCTGGTACAGCAGCCAAGGTCTCGTTTGACACTGAAGGCCATATCACTGCAACAGAGGCATTAGCCGCTAGTGATATTCCCAACCTTGACGCCTCAAAAGTTACTACGGGAACTCTTCCTGAGGCTCGAATCGGAAGTGATGCAGTAACAGCAGAAAAGTTAGCTGATCGCTCCACCGCAACAATTGCAGAGACAACGCCTACAGGCGGTGCCTTTATTGGGCAGTGTCACCTGAACTCAATTACAGGCGACTACTTCTTGTGGGACGGAAACGTTTGGCAGCCGATTGGTATCAGTGTTGGCGAGATTGTGCTTGCTGGTACTTACAACGCCACAACCAACAAAGTGGCGACAGTTACTGCTGAAGGTACGGCGTTGAGCTTTGTTGTTGGCAGTGCGCTGCCTGCAGCTTCTGCTTCAAACAAGGGTTATTACGTTGTCGTCAGCACCGCTGGCACTGGTACGTCTCCGGCTCCCACCGTTGCCTTGAATCCGCCTGACTTCCTGCTGTCTACAGGTACGTCATATACAGAGATTGACGTTTCATCGACAGTTACGGCACAGCAAGCCTCAAACATTGCGTTTACGGCTGCAGGCAATATTGGATCAACAAATGTTCAGGCTGCGATTGAGGAGCTTGATTCTGAAAAAGTTGCAGCGGCTAATCCAACACTGACTGGAACGGTGGCGCTGGGTGAAGACGCTGTCATTACGTTTGAGGGTGCAACGGATAACGCGTTTGAAACAACGCTGACAGTCACCGACCCAACAGCAGACCGGACAATCACGCTGCCTAATGCGACCGGCACTGTCTTGACGACTGGGGACACAGGAACAGTTACCAGCACAATGATCGTCGATGGCACGATTGTTAAT
>CERA01012187.1_pt1 | contig 10965 bp, 15 predicted proteins | sample 530881 | NCBI WGS metagenome assembly CERA01 (sample SAMEA2621061, study PRJEB7988) | marine metagenome | biome: marine biome (ENVO:00000447); feature: deep chlorophyll maximum layer (ENVO:xxxxxxxx); material: "saline water (ENVO:00002010), including plankton (ENVO:xxxxxxxx)" | depth 50 m
TAATGGACTATCTTCAAGTCTTCTTATTTCTCTAGGAGCAATTATTTCTTCTTCCATCCTAGCTTGTCTCATACCTCTTTTTAATTCATCTAAAGCTGATTGCCTTTTTTTACTAGTAAATCCTTTTGGTCTATCTTGTAATGGTTGTTTGTTATAATAGTCAGTTTTTGACAGAGTGTTCATCATACTCATATAACTCTTCATATCATCATTATCAAACTGGTCTCCTTTCATTACAGGAGCTTTTACAAATTCTGGACTAAATGGTGTTTCAGCTAATTTTCTTATTTCTGTTTGCATTGGTGAGTAGAACTTCTTAGCATACTCAGGGTCTCCTTGCATCCTTGCCCCGTGTATAAGTCTATCTATTTGACCACCCGGTTTAAAAGCACTTATATTACTATCATCTGCTATGCCATTACCTACTGGAACAAACTCTGGTTCATAATCTTTTACAGGTATTTGTCTAAGTTTCATAGGAGCATTCATAGCATAAAACTGGTCAGAGTCAGCCATTGCTTTACCTATTCTTATAGCTTCAGCGTCCTCTCTTGCTCTTCGTTTTCTATACTGTGCGTTTGATTCAGCCAATTTGGACACCTCCCATACGAGTTCCTATAGCCATCGGTCCTTTAGGTCCCATAACTTGAGATAACATTCCACCTTCTTGTCCATAGACCTTACCACCTTTTTGCATTGGTACAGGTGGTGCTCCCATAGCCATAGGTGCTAGTTTCATTAACATACCTATCTTCTCTGTCTTATCATCTTCACCTTCTTTTTTGTCTCTAATAAGACCTTCAGTAAATCCTGCTACATTATCTCTTGCATCTACCATACCACCATAAGCATATTTCTTTACCATACCACCGTATGCCATACCTTTTTTATGAGTATAACCTTGGTTCTTTAATCTTATATGGTCAATAAACTTGTTAGCCATTTCTTCTTTATCACCTTTATACATCATATGAGGTTTAAATACTTCGCCACCTTTTTGCATATATAAATCTTCTGGTACACTACCACCTTCTTGTCCAAACAATCCACCTAAAGCACTACCTACCATACCTCCTAGTGGTCCACCCATTGCAGTACCAACCATACCTAATGCACTTCCAGCAAGTGATGCTGTAGCACCAGCCGCTTGACTGTCTAGTTGTGCGTTTGCTTGTCTTTGAGCCGCCATAGCATTCATTTTATTAGTATTCATACTAGCTAAGTTGTTAGCCGCACCACTTAACATACCTGCTCCACCTGACATAGCACCTTGTAAATATTGATTGTAAGAATTAAGTGATGCTTCTTGGGCTTTGTTAGAACCGGCTCTAGCTTGAGCCGCCATTACTCCTGCTGGTGCACCACCACTCATAGCCGCAGTTCTTTGAGCCATACGAGCTGCTTCGGCAGAGGCATCCTGTCCCTGTGCCATTTGACGGGCTTTTTCTGCTTGGTTTAAAGCAGAGTTTGGGTCCATCATTTCACGACCACGACCCATTAAATCGCTATAAGCGTCTCGTGCTGGTTCGTAAGCCTTATCGTACTCTGAGCCTACTCTGCCTACACTGTACTTTTGATTTGTTCCGAATAGATTGCTAAAAAATCCCATAATGTTACCTTATTCTTCCATTGAATATAATTAGTCTTGTATTAATACTCAACTGTTCTTATCTTTGACTATAAAAGTGTTATCTGCACTTCTTATCCAGCCATCGCTAGTTTTAACTTCCAAATACCACTTACTTTTATCTTTAACTGTTCTTATAGTTCCCTCTACACTACTTGCATTACTTTTTTCAACCCTACCCGTTTCTGAATCTACTTTGTCTGCAATAGTATCTATTGTTCTTTGTATGTCTGAAGGTGAACTAATCTTTTCTTCGCTAAAATAATTTGTTCTTGTACCAGTATCTCTGGTAGTCTTTCTATTTTGTTGTTTTCTCATTTAGGTTTCTTTGGTTTGTAAATAATCCCTATAGAATGACCTTTAATATTTGTTGTGCTTCCATTTGTAGCAGTAGCTTTTACTCTTACCCATCTATTTTTAGAATGAGCAGAGCTAGGTTTAATAGCTTTACCTGACCAACCACTTCCGTAATTAGAAGTAACATCTGTTCCTGAGTTATAACTACTTACATCGTTAGTAGTATACGATAAAGATGTACTAGGATTACTATTAGCATCCATCTTAATAACTCTTAATTTTTTGTAATTAGTATCTGTACCAAGTGTTAACTTTTTACTTATCCACTCCCAGTTTCTTCTTTGAGTAGCAGTTCCCATTTTAATTATTCTACCTTCTTCTGCTAGTAATATAGGAGAACCATCATCACCATCTATAGTATCTAATATTTTATAATCTGTTTCCCATAAGTCCCATCTACGCTGTGGTATGTAATACGACCAACATCTTTTATCACTTGATTTTTTAAAAAAGATTAATAGTGTTTGTCTAGTAGCATCATATCCTAATACTGCTTCATCTTTTTCTGCATTAGTAAGTGTGTTCCATCCGTGTGTTGTTTGCTCTGTAATAGTTGTACCTACTTTATCTATTTTTGGAGCTGAGTGATATATATTATTGTAGTCAAGCCAGAACAATCCACTAGATGTTGACTTCATTGACTTAGGTCCTAAACATCCTATTCCTTTTATATTCTCTTCTATAATAAGTGTTTCTGGATTTACAATACACATCTGATTTTTACCAAAGATATATAGTTTACCTAAAAATCCTTCCATTGCTGTAGGTATAAAATCTAATTGTACAAAATTCTGTGACCAGTTAAACAAAGAGTACTTACCCGGCTCACTTCTAAATACAATATTTTCTCCATCTGGAAACTCTGGATGATTGCAATTACCTATAAACATATATCCATTTACACTAGCATTTACTGTATAGTCTACTCCAAGTTTTCCTAGCGTTTCCGGTATGCCGTTTAAAGCTTCGTAAGATGCTCCTTTTGAACCATCATCTTGAACAGTAAATTTGTATTTATTACTCTGTAAATAAAAAGAATTTATAGGTATGTCTTGTACAAATCTATATAATCCTTCTGGTTCAGTAGCACCATCATTGCCATCATCTGCTCTATACAATAAAACAGATGTTATTCTTCTTGAAATCTTTTTTTGTTCTCCTTCAATAGCTTCTTCTTCTATTTCTATAGGAACTTGTAAACCTTTTGCAAATGCTGTACCACTCTCGTCATAAGGCTTTGGTGAACCTATTAATGCTGACTCTTGAAATCCGTCATATAATAAAGCACATTTGTAAAATACTTTTTTAACAGCACTACCACCTATCCAATCTTTACCTGAATTTTGAGTTACTGTATCTATATTAAACCAAGGACTAGCACTTGCTATATCATTAGCAACTGCACTTGTAGTGCCAACTGTTTGTGGAATCAACTCATCAGTTTCAGCACCTATTTTATTTATTAAGTTAACTAATGTAGTAGGTAGTGCAGTATTGTTAGCAGGTGTAGTTTGTATTTCTCTATCTGATAAAACATACCTATTATCATCTTCTGTAGTAGGTAATGAAGCTTCAGTGCGATTAGTTGGTAAAGTAGCACTATAAGCTGAACTATAACCATCAAACGTAGTATATGCAGTTGCGTTAGCCTGAGGAAACATACTTACATTACTTGTTAATGAAGTACTATCTTTTATAGACCTTACTTTACATACACCTTCTGTTCTAGATAAATAATAAAAACCAACTCTTTGTCCATCGTCAGACTCACCATAACACATTAATTTTTGATTGCTATTCATATTAGCAGTATGAGAAAATAAAGGATATTGAGATGGTTTTGGCATTCCACTAACATTTAAAACTGATATGCTCCAACTTTTTGTATGTCCGGTAGTACCTTCTGATTTCATATGAGCCATCATATGACAAGGATTTCTACCACTACTGTCTCTAGGTATAACATAAGTTACCCAACTAAATTCCCAGTATTTATATCCATCCCACCAAAAAGGATGTGCTTCAGCACTTTCATATCCACCATAATCATCTTGTGAAGAATCTTCTTGCACTGTAGGGCTTTTTAATTTAACAGTTATTCCTATTTGTGGATTTTGTCCATTAGAATCATAACCCATAAAAGTTAAACAACTTCTTTGTATTATAACTGGATGATTTTTATAGGGTATTATGTTAACATTTCCATTGTGGCTATCTAATCTTACCCACATATGAGCACTTACACTTGATTCTCCTTCGTAACTATTTTGTGGAGAAGTAGGTATATAATCACCAGCTTCTATATTACCACCATCACTTCCAGAAAAATCACTTTCATTATAATTTTTAAATTGTTCTACTTTAAATACATATCCATCTTTAACATTGTTACCATCACTTGTATGCCCTGCGGCTAAATACAAATCAAATATATTAGAGTTACTACTAATGTCTTCTATTCTAGGTACAATTAAAAAATCAGAAAATTTTCTCAAGTCAGTATTACCAGAAGGTGCTTCTAGATTAAAAGATTTTTTAAAGGTTACCACTGTTCCATCATCACTTATTTCATAAGTCTGAAAGAAGTTTACATAACCACCATTGATACTTGCCATTAGTATAGCTATACCTGTAGTTTTACCACCAGTTTGAATAAAAGGACAAGTTCTAATTGCTAACGGAGCACCGGGTAGTTCTCTTCTATAAACTTTATTAGTGTTTCTATTGTAAACATAAAAAGAAGATTCAGTATCATCAACGTCAAACCCTATTGATAAATGAGGAGCGTTTATACTACTACCACCACCTTGTAATTGAACTGCGTCTGTAAATACTTTATGTGCAGTAGAAGATATAGAAACTTGTTGATAAGATTTTTCTTGAACTTTTTCAAACTCTTCAGCACTAGTAATTCCCCAGTTATTATTTTTAACATAACCTACAACTTGAGATGCTTTGTCTCTACCTAATCCAACAAAAGCTAACTTATTATTTACAACATAATCAACATAACCATTTTCTTTAGCAGGTATTGAACTTGTTTGTATTATATTGGGGTCATCTGAATTGTAATTTTCTATATAAGCAGTTTCTCCTGACCTAGAATTAATAGCAATAAGGTGTTGCTCGTCTTCTTTATCTATTGGAATTAACCTATCAAATGAATTAGATGTATCATTAGGTGCTAATCTATAGTCAGGTGCTACATCAAATATCCAAGTATCTCCAGCTAAGTAAGTTCCTAAACTATTTCTAGTAAAAGTTACTGACATACCTAATGTTATTAAATATGCTGTATTAGCACTATGACTAGTAACTGTTGTTTCAGAACTCCAAGCATCTTGACCAGCTTTAGTTTTCCATTTAAAGCTAGTACCACTACTATTATTTATTTTAATATAAAATCTAGTAATTTCTGTTCCAGTAAATGTACCTGTTAGTGTACAATACTGTTTGTTATTAGGGCTGGAAGTAGTTATTGCCATTATGCTGAACTAGGTGCTGGTGGTGAATAAGCATAGCTAGAACTTTGACTTTGATGCCTAGAACCTTGGTCCCAAGAAGTTAATGTTACGCTGTTTTCAAATCCTGTAGATTTTAACGCTTTGTCTTTTTTAATACCAGCAAGTTCCCCGTCTATCGTTGGGTCGATATTAAGTGAATATGATGCGGCATCTGTTGGTATGTCCCTTTCGTCTTGAGGGTTAGCCATTATACCTGCACTAAAATTCTTTATTTCAAAATTAGACTTTGGCATTTATCTCTTTCCCCCATAAGGAAGTTCGCCCGTCAATAATATTGACAATATGGACTGTAAAATTTCCATCAGCAAAGTAATCAACAACAGCAAAAGCGTGTGCCCAGTTTGTTTTACGATTACCAAGCCATCCATTAGCTTCATCTGACATATCCTTTAAACATCCTAGACTCCAAGCACTCTTTGGTCCATCTATATGCGTTACTGAGTGCATCTGTAAATCGTGATGGTGTCCATATATTAAGTTGCAACCTAACTTCATTACGTGATTTCTTGCGTGTGCAACTCCTGAATAATGATTTCCGTGATAGTACCATAGGTTACCTAGCTTTAAGTATTTTCCGTTTGGGTAGTATTCAAAACCACGTTGTTTAAGTAACAATGCGTCTGGGACCGTAAGACCTTGTAAATAGGGGTTTTCTTCAGCAAACGAGTTAAGCCATTGTTCGTGGTTCCCTTCACAGAAATATTTCTCTTTACATCGTACCTTATCAAGGGCTTCATCAATAATATCCATACCCTCATTAACAGCTCCGATGTCTTCATATACTCTCGGAAGTTGATACTCCAACGGAGGACGTTTGCGTTTTTTCCATTGCCAGTGTGAAACGCTACTAAATTCTCCAGTATCCCCGAGGTCAACGTAAAAGTCTGGCTTAATGATGCGAATCGCTTGGCAGACCACATCGACTGCTTCTTTGCTATGTAACGGAAAATGTTTATCTGGCGTAATGATTCCACGTTTAATTACACCCTTATCTAATTTGGTGGTTGTTGGCATATAGTCTCCATCCCTTCTAGGTCGATAAATAAGCCTTCGGTTTTCTTTAAATGTTTTACAGTAGTTCGTTTTGTAAACCTTAACATCTTTTCTCCACATCCATCACATTCCCAAAACAAGGGTCCATTATACGCACAAAGTACTTCTATGCCTGTAACATCTTTACATCCACAATAAGGACACTTATCTGGTGCTTTGTTACGCCACCTTTTAGTACCCTTAATATTAAGGTTGTTAAACATATCTATACCTGTAACGCTCTTCGATACCATCCGAACCAATACTTTTCCAAACTAGGTTTTCTTCCTATTAAGTCTGCATAGTATTTAACTCTGTAACTACGTAACCTATCTGGTTCTAAACCAGACTTTAAGGCATTGCTAATTGTCTTAGGACCTATACCTCCATCAACTTCAGTCTTGACACCTTTAGCTGTAATAGCTTGTTGTAGTATCTTAACTGCTCTTGACTTTCCCATATTAACTACCATATCAAAATATATCATACGTAGTTCTTCAGGTACTTTAGACACTTTGGCTTTTAACCAATAGTCTTTGAAGTATATATCTTCAGCATCTTTTTTAGTTAGTTCCTTAATATTAAGATAGGGATATGCTTTTTTGCTAATGCCCATATTAGTTTCCCCACCCGGGTCAACAGGGTCATTAACATATCCCCCTTCGTGTTTAAGGATAATCTTTACTGCATCCTCGAAAGTCATTTACTTTTTAAACATACCTTCAATAATATCAGTAACTACATCAACGCACTTTTCAAAGAAGATTTGTTCTTTATCTTCTGATACGAAAGGTATGTCAATTTTCTTATTGATTGCAGAAGCTATCTTAGAAGCCATATCTTCACTTCCTAGCTCTTCAACCATCTTGTCTTTCATAGCGTCAGCTTGTTTTTCAGCTAACTCTAACATCATCCCTTTTAAATCCATTATGATTCCTTTATCTTTTTTGTTTTTAACCATAGGTAGTATATGTTAATACAAAACATTAAACACATTAACACTCCAGATATAATGTCCGTATAGTATACCATACCTAATCCTGTACTTATTCCACTTACTCTTAAACTATCCATCATTTTTTCTTCCGTTTAGGTAACCTTTTAATTTTTCCGTTATGAGTTCTTGCAAATCTATGTGTAGCAGTTTCCATACTAGGTATTAATGTCCCACTATATTTCTTACCACCAAACATCCAACTTATTAAACCACCTTTTTTAGCCATTACTTCCTCAACTTCTTTGCTTTACTTACAGCACTAGCTTTAGATGAAGAACCACATTTACAGTTCCATTTACGTAATGCTTTATTAATTCTTGAATTTGGGTCTCTAGCTGTTTTAGCACTAGTAAGTCTTCTTTTCATTCCACACATTCTAGCACAGAATGACTTACGTCTAGCTTTAGCTTTACCCTTTGGGTTCTTTTGTGTTACAGGAGCTTTTAATGTACCTTTAGAGTAACTAGCTCTGCCTTTTGCATTTAAGCCACCACTAGGTGACTTGCCTTCTTTTCTTGTCCAAGCTTCACTCATTAGTGTTTACCGTTTATCCTACTTAATGAGCCATCTATACGAGACACTTGATTATCTAAATCATTTATCTCTTTTATAACAGCATCAAACTTTCTATCAAGCTTGTCATCTGATTGATTCCAACGCCCAATAAGTTTAATGACCATACCTTCCATATTCTCTAATGTCTCAGATTGACCCTTGTTTTCTACTTTTAAATTTTCCAATGCTTGAGCCTGTTCAGTAGCACGTTTGTTCATACTGTACACCATATAGACAAACATAGCTCCGACTACGCCAATCATTCCTGCTTCTGAATATACTGCTAAAAAGTCCATATTTCCCCGGATTATTTATTTTTACGCCCCCATTTAAGAGGATTTAGTTCAAGTGATTGTTTATACCATTTCTCAATTTCTTCTATTTCTGCTTCGTGCTTCGCTTCTAATTTAGTAATTCTTTCTGATAGATGCTCAAGCTCTCTTGCAATATTGCTAAGTTGTGTTTCAATACTAACGTATGTATACACAAGCGTACCTGTAAGAACAAGCAACTGAATAAGCCACTTAATATTAAGATGGACGCTAAAGTTATCATCAATTCTGTTAACCTTGTACGACCTCGCAAGGTCCTCATTCATCTTTAGGTATTTCTAAACCTAAGATACCTCTCATAATAGTCCATATTTTTTGCATATCTTCTAGTTTAATATCGCCGTAGCTTTTATTATCTATCAAGTCGTGGGCTTCTTTACACTTATCTTCAGTGTCCTTTTTCCACGCTTCTAATTCTGCTTTTAACATATAACTCCTATTTAAATCCTGTTACTAAACCATTAGTTACATCTATTGATTTTGTTGCCCCTTTACTATTAATAAGGAATGACTGACTTCCAGTAAAACTACCACTACCTGCTGGTCCTGTAGGTCCCGGTGGTCCCGGTGGTCCGTCTGCTCCTGCTGAACCCGAGGGTCCTGCCGGTCCGGCTGGTCCTGCTGGACCTGCTGGTCCTGCACTTCCAGTACTTCCTTTAGCTCCTGCACTACCAGTACTACCCGTATCACCTTTTGGACCTGCTGGTCCCGGAGGTCCGGGCGAACCATTACTACCATCTGCACCTGCTGGTCCAGTTCCACCAGAGGGTCCAGTACTACCTGTATCTCCCTTATCACCTTTTGGTCCAGTGCCACCAGAAGGTCCGGCTGGTCCGGGTGGTCCTTGTGCTCCTGTAGCACCATCATCTCCATCAGCTCCTGCTGGACCTGTACCACCGGATGGACCCGGAGGTCCTGCTGGACCTTGGCTACCAGTTGAGCCTTTTGCACCTGTATCTCCTTTAGCTCCAGTAGAGCCAGTAGGTCCCGGAGGACCTGCTACGGTACTAGCGGCACCTGTTGGACCTGTAGGTCCTGCAACAGTACTATCAGCACCGGGAGAACCTGTAGGTCCGGCAGGTCCTTGCGAACCTGTACTTCCCTTAGGTCCGGCTGGACCTGTTGCTCCTGTGTCACCTTTAGGTCCTGCTGGTCCTTGTGAACCAGTGTCCCCTTTGTCGCCTTTAGCTCCATTAGTCCCGTTACTTCCTGCTGGTCCTTGAGCACCAGTTGGTCCAGTCAATCCTGACAACTGACTTGATGTAAAATCTGAATAAACAAAAGCTGGTCCAGTTGGTCCTGTAGGACCAGTACTTCCAGTAGAACCTTTTGGTCCTGCAACACCTTGTGGACCTGTAGGTCCTACGGGTCCTGCTACTGTGCTATTTGCACCGGCTGGTCCAGTTGAACCCGTATCCCCTTTTAAACCTGTATCTCCTTTTACGCCCTGTGGTCCGGTTGGTCCGTCATCACCTTTTGCTCCAGAAGGACCTTGAGAACCTGTATCACCTTTATCACCCTTGGCTCCAGTTGGACCAACAACACCTTGAGGTCCTTGAATACCTTGAGGACCAGTACTTCCAGTCGGTCCAGTAGGACCTGTATTACCTTTAGCACTTAATACTGACCAATAAGTTGCATTAGGTGGTGTATGATTTTTACTAGTTTTTATACAAATGTATGAAGTTCCACTATAAATAACAGCATCATCTACTGTGTAAGTTGTAGCACTACTCCAAGTTCCTTCCCATATTAAACCTTCTGGACCTACACTTCCGGTAGGACCTGTAGCACCAGTAGGACCAGTCCCTCCTGTAGGACCTGTTGGACCTGCTATTCCTTGAGAACCCGTACTACCTTTGACTCCTTGTGGACCTGTTGGACCTACTGCACCAGTGTCCCCAGTATCACCCTTGTCACCTTTAGCACCAGCAGAACCATCTGTACCCGGACTTCCTGTAGAACCCTTAGGACCTGCTGGACCTTGTGCTCCGGTATCGCCCTTTAATCCTTGTGGTCCTTGAGGACCTTGGGGACCTGCTGGACCCTGAACACCAGTAGTGCCTTGAGGACCTGTTGGTCCTGTACTATCCCATTGTTCAGATTCTGCTGTTCCAAAAGCATTAAATAACATTTTATATACGTGATGTACATCATCATATAACTTATTAAAATCAACTCTTAACAACTCTACAGCGTCCATTACGTTGTGTGTAATAGGGTCTAGTGTTGAGTCTGACTCCACATCATTAGAATCAAATAAGTGTGGCAACCTAGCTTTACTTTTAAGCGTAGCTGGTTTACTTGTTAACTCTCTTAAATTTGCGTCTGATAATCTTTCTTTTGCCATTATATTGCCGCTAGTTTTAAATACGCACCGTATAAACGATGTGCTGTTGAAGTTGGATTCCATTTAAGTATTATATAACGACCATTGGTAGTGTCAGCCGCTATCCCACTTGATGGATTTGTTGCATTATTTGTATTAGTATACAGAGCTGTTACTTGTGCACTTGTTGCAGTAGCTGTTGTAATATCACT
>CERA01003326.1_pt1 | contig 10804 bp, 4 predicted proteins | sample 530881 | NCBI WGS metagenome assembly CERA01 (sample SAMEA2621061, study PRJEB7988) | marine metagenome | biome: marine biome (ENVO:00000447); feature: deep chlorophyll maximum layer (ENVO:xxxxxxxx); material: "saline water (ENVO:00002010), including plankton (ENVO:xxxxxxxx)" | depth 50 m
CACTTAAATAACTTCCTAATGTATCGGTTAAACTTCCACTAAATGGATTAATAGCTTCCCAACCCATATTGTTTAATAACATTGGTAATGTGTTGTTAGGTGGTGAATTGGTTTTCTTATATCCTCTTTTATGTAGTGTTCCCATTGAATCAATATGGTTTCTAATTAAATCATATTGTTCACCTTGTAGATTTAAAAAGTTTTCATATCATTAAATTGAGAACTTTCTTGAATATAAAGAGGTAGATTATTTTCAAATGAATGTATATTATCGGTATCAAATGTTTCAGCTGTTGTTAACGCATTATTGTACCAATTAGTCCATTCAGTTGATGTTGTTTTAAATACATTATCAAATGGTAACACATCAGTTGGGTCTTTTAATGTTACTTTTACATCTGTGATTTTTGTTTCAGTAATTCCTGGTGGATTTTGATATAATAAATTAACTTCTTCAGCAGTTATGGTTCTATTATAAATTCTTGGGTATTGTAGAAATCCATTATAAACTGCACCACTTCCTGCTGTTTTATCATTACCACCAATGGTTAGTTGTTCATTAACACTAGTAACAGCAGATGATGAGAAATCACCCATTGTAGCGCCAGTCCCATCTGTTATACTTGTTTCACTACCTTCCAACACACCATCAACATAAAGTTTTATACCAGTAGCAGAAGCACTTTCATAAGTCATTACAATATGATGCCAATCCAATAAATCATCCGACATTGTTTTTCTAACATCTCTAGCAGTAGATGAAATACCTGGTCTTACTCTAGCTCTTAATTCATTACCTCCCATAGCATAATCTATTCCATAAGAATCCTCATTGTCTCCTCTGACAAATATACCTTGAACAGTACCAGATGCCGCATCTGCACTTCCAGTGTTTGGATGAAATCTTTTTGCCCATATGGATAAAGAGAAGTTATCATCTTTATTGAAATTATAATTAGATGTATCGACATGAACACCAGTTTGGGCAGTACTTTCACTTATCATAAAGTAAGATGAACCATATTGTCTTCCATGAACTTCAACACCAGCTGAAGCAGTAACCCCTAATATATTTTCAGCATCACCAAATGTAGGCCCTGCATCATTTACAACATTAGCAAGAGTTAAAGCACTACCCGATTCCACATCATCAATATTCCAATAACCTTGTAAACTTGATGATAAATTGTTTATGTAATAAATTCTAAACAATTCACCCTTAGGCATTACTGAGCCAAAAAATGGAACTCCAGATTGAGAAACAACAGTCGTTGGATATAAATTTGTTGAATCTTTTATTTTACTTGAACCTGTTTTAACACTACCACTTAAAATTATAATTTTTGTAGAGTTGGTATTAAAGTCACCATTATCTTTTGACAAATCTGCCATATCATTATTATCAGTATTTGGAACAAAATATGATTGAGAAGCTTCAAACACATATCTTTGATAAGCACTTCCTGTCCTATCAGGATTTAAAATATTGTTTTGATGTAAAGCATCTACGGGCATTGGCGGGTTTGAATTTTTATTTCTATTTTCCCAAATTAATGAACTACCACTATCACCTTGCATTAAAAATGATAAATAAATTGAACCACTGTAATTAAAAAATGGTTTGTTTTCTACTTTGTATTTATCACTAAATAAACCTATATACTTATCACTTCCAGCGTTTTGAGAAGAATGTTTGTAAACAACATTAAATCCATTGTGTTGATTTAATTCACCGACAAAAATATTTTTCTTATCGTCTTTAACAGGAATTGTATCAGCATAATTTTTTAAACTTGGAGCTGAGGCTGTTGAATCCGTTTGACCATCAAAATATAAAAATCTTTCATAAGGTGTAAATGTTTTAAATTCTTTATTAATATTATTAAATAAATCTTTCCTCTTTCTTATTATAAAACTTGAATCACCTTGAATTGAACTTGAAACCACAAGTGATTTTGATATTTCTGTATAATGTCCTTGAATAGTTTCAACTTTTGTTTTAAAATTTTGTAATTTCTTTTTAGCAGAACCAAAAAATGTATGATTTTCAAATTCATTAAAATCTGTATTTAAATTTGGATAACCATATTCACTACCTGATATTAAAAAATCAATTTCTATATCACCAATAGAAGCTGAATTAGCTAATTGATTTAAATTTTGAAATCCAATATCACTGTTATTAGAAGTAACCCAATTCTCTTGTGTATCTGGAATTAAACCATCACCAAAAAATATATCAGGTACATCAGAGAAATAAAATATATCTTGAAGTTGTGTAGTTAATACCTCACGTTCAATTGATATTAACTTTAAATTAAGAATATTACTTGGTAACGCCTCATAAAGTTTTAAAATTAAAGATTGATTATTTTTTCCATCCGTTACTCTATCAAATGCATAATTCATTATTGGAATATGGTCACCAGTTCCAATATTTAACACATGTTTAAATTGATATTTATAATTTGAATTTGGTATTACAAATTGTCCAAAAGTATCAGATGAATCATCTGTATCTTCAAGAAATTCAGGATTACTTTCTCCTATATTATTATTAAATTCATTAGTTAAACTTGTAATAATATCCGAATTATTAAGAATAGTTTCATCAATTATTTTTAATCTAACTTCTTTTCTCGAAGTTGATATTTGTTTTATAATAAATTTATAGTATTGTTCTCCACCAAAAGTAGGTAAAACTTGATTTAAAAAATCAATTTGTATTTTATAATTACCTTGAGGTAATTCAAATGTATTAAATATTTCATTTGGTTTAATGTAAATACTATTATCACCTAAATTTTTATGTATTATAAAATCATTCTCTGAACCACCTATTATTTTGGTATTAACTTCATTGTTTTCTTTGAAAGGTGATATATTAATAGTAAATGGTGTTAAATTTAATGAAGAAAAGAATATAGCTTTACCATCAATACCTTGTGTACTGTCAGGTAAATCAACAATATTGTTAATTGCTTCTGTTGGATAAATGGTTAAACGAATATAATTCATTCCACCAAATGTCGCAGAATTTTGACTCAAAATTAAATCTCTATCTTGTTGATTAAATTCAAATTCAAAATCTGGCATTATAATGCTCCTTTTCTATTGCTTGTTTTTTTAGGAACTTTTATAAACGAATCTCTTCTCATAGGTTCACCTTTTCTAATTTTTTTAACTTTATAATCACCCATCAATAATCCTTTATTTGAATTACCACTTGAATCTACTATTGATTTAGCAGTTACTTCCCCCACGTTTAATTCTAATTTACAACTTTGTTTTAAATTTAAATCCATATTATCACTTATAAATATCTGCCCGACTGAACTTTCCTCTGAAAATTTATTAACTTCACCATCATAGTAAAAACCATTGTATTGTATTAATTCACTATTAATGACAGCATCAATACCAAGTAAATCATACATACCGTAACTTGTGTTAAAATATCTTATCTGTTCTAAATCCATTGATTCTACACTTTTTCCCATTTCATCATTTTCAATATCATTGATTAAAAGTTTTTCATCGATTATATCTAAGTTACCAATTTTACCCCCACTTAATGTATCTTGAACACTTATTTTATATTTTGAATTTTTATCAACACCACCAATTATTAGTGTTGTGTATGGCCAAGGAAGTGTTGTGTAATCACTCCCACCAACAACAGAAAAATCAGGATATTGATTTGATGGTATATCTAAATAAATTCTTGATGTACATAGTTTCCATCTCCCCACTTCAAAATCAGGACTCCAATTGTTTTGTCCATTCCCATCAAATATACTAATCATTATAAATTTTACATTTTTGATTCCAGGAGTGGTATAGACATTTGATAATAAACCATTATTTGTACCTTGAGTATAATTTATTCTTTTTACTTTATATAAATTTTGATTTTGTTTTTCTAAATAATCAAATTCATTATTGGGTCTTGAATCCAACCAATCATCAAGTGTTTTAAATTTATCCTCTACATCATCCCAATCAATTACAAAATAGTAGAATAATTGGTCACCTACGACACCGATTGGAAAATCACTATCGTCCTCTTCATCAATAAGTTCTGAATAACTATCATAAGAATAGTAATGTTTTAAATCATCTCCATCTATTCCTTTAAAATCAATATTAAAAGTAACATTTAATGGACTTGATGATTTTGCAATAGAATTTAAATCATTATAATAACTTTGTAAATCCACATAAGTATTACCAAGTTGATTGTTTTGACTAAATCCAAATGTTGTTATTGGTATAAAATCAGGATGTCTATAAAAACCCTTACTGAGAATTGTATTTGGATAATCAGGATCTTGGGTATTATCAAGTTGAAGAGTCGGATTTAAAAATAGTAACCAATCAAAACTATTAAAAATATTTTCATTAACAGTAAGTTTTGGTAAAACTGAAGGTATAATATTTTGATATTCTGAAGAATCTGAAAAACTATTTTTACCACCAGCCGATGTGTTTATGGTTAATTTAAGTGAAGATACTGACCAGGGAGATTTTGTAGCACCACTTCCACCTTCACCAGTTTTTGTTGCAGTTGGTGAAGTAAAAGTTGTTTGAAAAGTTGAACCTTGATAATCGTTTTCACTTTTTTGAAATAAATCTTCATTGTTAATTTTAAAAATTGAATATTTTCTTTTTCTTTCATCTGAATTTATAGGCCACCATTGGTCTTTATCACCCTGCGTTTTAATAACAATATATATAGGATTATATTCCCCTTGATTAAATATAGTCGTTAATAAATCAGGTTCACTAATAGATGAAAGAGTAAAAGGACCATTATCATCTGTTACATCATCTATGTCCCATTTTATTCCAGGAAAATCTCCTAGTGCAGGAGATGGTGATACAACTCCAAAATTACTAACTATAGGAATACCTTCTACAGCAGTTACGTTACCTATCTCTGAATTTTCATCTTGACTATCAAATTTTTCATAATAGAATTTCCACTCGTCTTTCATATTATCTTTTACTGTACTATACCCATCTTGAGTTGGGTCACCACCATACGCTTTTTCTGAAAATATCCATATATTAACTTTGTTATTTATTGTGGTACCTGATACACCTGTATTTTTAATAAATAAATTATCAATTTGTATAAAAGAATTACCTTCAAATGCTAAATTTTTTTCAATAATACCTTCGTTTATTATGTTACCTACACAATTAGTAAATAAATCTTTGTTTTGAAACTTATCATTATTTTCAGGTAAACTTGTAGAATTGTTATAATTAAAATTGTCTGTATTTTCATCAAAATTATATTGACTTATATCACTTTGGTTTGGTTTATCAAATAATATTTTTTTTATTTGAGCCACTAAAATGCTCCATTTTGTTTGGATGTTTTAAATGTACTTCTTTGTTTTATTTTCTCTACTCTTAATGTTTTACTATCAAATTTAGAACTGAAGTCTTGAATAAAAAATGAATAGTTTTTGTTACCACTATTATCACTTAATACATCAACATCTACTTTTTCATTACTTGTATTTATTAATAAAGTTTCATTAGATTCCATTTCATCTGTTATACCACCTTGCATTGGAAATGGTATTTTGTTATTTGGATAAATACTTAAATCGTCAGACCCTATTTCACCAATAAATTTACCATCTTGAGCAAGTTTTGGAAGTACAGGATAATATGAATTATCTAACCAATCTTGTTCCGAATAAGTGTCTATAACTAATGTACCCTCTTCTATATTAGCATTTAAGTTTATTCCCTCTCTATCAAAGACTGAAGTATTTTTATTAATAATGTTTTTCCAATATCTAGTACTTAATGGAAGAGCCGCAGTGTTATCAAAAAAATCATGACCAGCAGTTCCACCTTCTATATCAGGATTATGAACTCCACCTTCCATTGGACCACCATCAGGATGAATGTGATATAAAGTTCCAGCTGGAACTAATTCTCCAGTTCTTCTGTTTAAAAATTCACCTTCTTTAGCTACCAAATCTACATTACTATTTCTATCATTAAAACCAATAATTTCCCAAATTGATTTTGGTTTATTGTAATATTTTACAGTTGTTATATCACAATCACCAATTCCTTTTCCTAATTCTTCTTTGATTGGTGAAATACCATTATATATAATATCACCACTTGAACCAGTTCTTTCAATCATATAACTTGGTAATACCTCTAAATCACTTAAATTTTGATTTTCTATTTTTAAAAGAGCTAATTCAGTTTTTAATTTATCACTTTTGTTTTTAAATTCTATACTTATTTTTTCAGTATCAAGAAAACCAATTTGTCTTTTTATGGTTTTATAGTAAGAACTTTGTTGTGAAATTCCACCAATAATTGGTGTTGTGTTTTTATATGGTATGAATGAAAAACCATCTGAACCAAAATATTTAAAATCTTCGTCCATACCTTCATTTACGTTTATATTTAATTTAAATTTTTTGCTGTACATAACACCTGTTATTTCATCATTCTCATTAGCCTTTACCCTAATCATTGTTCCGGTAACTTCAAATACACCATTAGTTTTATATGTGTGATATAATGCAATGTTATCACCAATCTGTTCAGGTGTTGATGTAAATTCTTTTGATGAACCATCACCCCAATCCACATCATAAATATAAAATCTACCCATTTTAAAATCTTGATAAATTGGTGTTCTTTCTACAAATACTTCATCAGCTGGATATTGTGGGTAAAAATAAAATTGTGCTTCTAACGGAGCAGTTGTATCTTTGTATTCTTCAGGTTGTAGTTCTTTATCATAATATTTTGTTAAGTCTCCGATTCCATAATTACCAACAGATATTTTTTTTCTAACATCAACATCAGGTGTAAACTCATATGATTCAAAACATTCAATATCGTCAATCAATACTCTACCTTGAAAATTATTACCTGTCTGTAAAAACAAATGTAAATTACCAATACCACCAGTCGGATAGTCAACTTCATTACTAATGTATTTATCAAATTGATTAATACCTTGATTGGTAGAATCATCTCCACCCTGACTAACAGGATTAGCATATAATCTACCAAGTATGAAACAAGTTTCATCAGGACTAAATTGTCTACCTGAGGAGTAACCATCATTGTTATCATAACTCCACCGTTCCCCATTCCAATACGCGACAACTAAATCCATTGGAGCAGTTCCATTTGGTCCACTATTGTTTTCATCAGCTGATTTATCAGCCCCTTCATCAGGATTATCACCATAATCCGCATGAGCCCTCATATACATTTCTGCTTCTTCTGAAATTGTACCAACGTACATTAAATATGCTTCAAGGAATCTACCATTATCTTGTAGTCCAGTTCGTTGGTCATCAGCGTCTCCACCAGTATCACCTAAACCCGTTAAAACGGTAAGTATATCAACTTCATTATCATAATTAAGTTTAGCGTGTTTTACTCTCCTTTGAGTTCCATCAGGATGTATTATGAAAAATTCATCTATATTTGGGTTGTTTCTATCATAACCTGGAACATGAAAAAATATTTCACCAGGTTGGTCACCAGTTTGGTCATCTTTATCAGAATTTGTATTTAATTGTATTTCAACTGGACCATTATTAGCCGCATCATCAAAAGTACCACCATATGGAACTCCATATATTAAACCACGATTCATATGTTTACCTGTTAAATTAAAATTAAGTTCGAATGTCTCCCATTCATTCATAATTGAATTTTTAAATCTACCCATTCCACCAAATCTTGAAGATGCTTGATTAGATAATTCATCAACTTTAAAATATCTATTTGAATTAAAACCACCAGAAGACCTGAAAGTATGGTCTTCATCTTCCAATCTATATTTATCAACAGAATTTTTACCTGCCTTTGGAACTTCATTCCATTGAGCCTCTAAAATACCAACCTCAACTTGAGGTGCATATCCTAAACTATCATCTAATGGATTATCTATAAATTTTAGTCGCTCCTCAGTATTAGCACAACTATTAGCAGAGCCTGGTAAGACACTAGTTGTTTTCATTTTAAATCTTATCTTTAATGAACTATATGGATTAATTGGTTCATCGTTAAATTTATTATAAATTTGTTGTACTTGATTTAATACTCTTTCTTGATGATGTTGATGAACATTGTTCGTATTATAAGTCAACCCATCGTCAGGTTCACCATTAACATGTAAATTTTGTTTTAATAACCAATTGAAAATATATTTACCACCATCCGTGTATACATAATCACATACTTTAGCTGGACTCCAACCTTCATAATTCATAAAACATAAACACCTATTATTGGAATAAGCTTCAGGCGTTGTTATCCACATCGCTATATGTGGTATTGGTTTTACTCCTGTATTTGAATTTTTTTCAAGTCCAGGATTACCATAATAACTTGTTTGTTCTCTAATGTCACTTAAATCACCAATTGACTGTATAATACGATATTGACCAAAGTCATAGCCTGTATTATATCTACCTAAATTAGAAGCAAAATACTGAGCTATTCTACTTTCGTTAGCGTCACCATCTTCAATTGCAGTTTCAATTCTACCCCAATAATTAAAACCACTTTCACCATTATCTAATTCTAATGATAAGGGAACATAATTATATTTACCACCATATCCTTGAAAATCTTGAGAATCAGGATTATTAAAACGTCCATCTGTCTGTTCATAAAAAGATAAAAATTTCCATCCACCATCAGGTTGAATAACAATTGGAACTTCATCTATTCTAACAAAAGCTTTTTGTACAGATTTACAATCTCCATTTTTTATTAAATTTGTTTTTGATATTCCTATAAATGGTGGTGATAGAACAGATGGGAAATTATCAGAAGCTATATTATTATCATCAAATGAAAACATACCTAATTCAATTCTACCATCTTTGTTTGAATCTTGAAGTCCTTGATTTGTATTTTGAAAAATAGAAGTGTTTATATTCAACCCCCTAAATGGGTCGAATGGTAATAAAAATGTTTGTTCTATATCAACACCAGTAACACCAAAATCATTTGATATTTCTTCCATAGTAAAACTCATTTAACTACACCTTAAAACCACGAGCTCGTAGTAATTGTGATTTGGAAATAATTTCTACTTTACATTTGTTTCCATAGTTAGAAAAGTTTGTAAAACTACCATTATTTAGGGGGTCGACATGATTTAACCAAAAGTTTTGATTTGATTTATAATCATTATAGATATCAGGTTCAATATCATTAGTCCCATCACCATATCTTCTTGGTTCAATAACATTTGGATTATATGATGCACATATGAAATACCATTCATTAAAATTTTCTGGAATGAAAGTTGAATTTATTAATCTTAAACTCATTGAATTTTCTATACCATCTCTATATCGAAAGTCTGGATAACTCCAAGAAATTTTTCTTATACTATTATTACCAACATGAGAATCTCTAACATCTCTACGAAATCCCTCATCACCATCTCTAACTTGCAGTCTTACAAATCTCGCTGTGTTTGAATTACTAAAAATACCTTGATTTTTTAAATCAGTAGTATTCTCAACAGTACTTCCCCAAGTTGTAAACGAACCATTTGGGTCATAATCTGGAGGATATAGTGTATTATCATTTTTATTCAATACAAATGTTTCTAATTTAAAACCAAATGGATTTTCATCTCTTGTTGGATTGCCAAAATTAAACAACGTACCCTCTGATACTTTATCTAAAAATCTTACCCACATTGTTATAGTAAAACCACCAGTTCCATCTGTATTTAAATAATTTAAATTATTAGGATTTAATCCTTCTATAAAATCTTGATTTGTATTACGAATTATAATACCTTGATTTAAATTTCTAAATTTCAAATATCCACTTGATTGATTTTCATAAACAGGTCTTCCGTCTTCATCTATACCAGAGTCCTCTAATCTATCAGTTAGGTAAGGTAGAACTCTATTATAAATATCTTCAATTGTTCGAGATGAATTTGTATCATTAGATGTTGATTTTAATCTATGAATAAATGCATCTTCTTCATCAATATTTCCATCCGTGTTATCTTGAGCATATGAAATACTATTGTCTTTACTATATTGAAGTGAACCAGTCCAACTGTTATCCATTCCCCTATCAACCTTACCATTACCATCTAAATCAAATTGAGGTGGTGTTGGTGGAAGTAATGCATTTAATTCTTGAAAAAATCTTACAATTCTAGCTTGTCTAGCATCACCACTTGGTAATAATTCAAAAATGTTTGTATCGAGAAATTCCTCAGCCTTTTCAATATCTACTAATGATGATGATAGTTGTAATGGAATAAATTGACTTACGTTTAATGGATTATTTTCACCAAAAACTAAATTAGTAATATCCTGTCCACCAGCTGGTAAACCACCACCACTAACATTTACACTAACAGTACTATCAACACCTTCTTGAATATTTATTTGGAAAAGTCCACTAATAGAGTCGGCTACTGATTGTAAGTCATCCTCTACATTAGCCTCAACATCTTTTTGATAAAGTGCTAGAAACCCCTCACCTTGTCCAATTTGTATTTGACCATTACGAATAAATTTTTGATTATTTTCAACATCAGATGGGTTGATTAAAGGACTTTGAATCAAAGCGTTAGCTATTGCATCTAACAATCCCTCTAAATCACCTGTTTGAAGTGTAGCTTCTACATTAAATTCTTGATTGTCACCTTGACTATATGCCATAACTATTTCCTTTTAACTATAAATTCAAAATCATTATCAAATATTTGTTCTTGTCCATCATCATATTTTAATTTTAATAAAATTTTATA
>CERA01004153.1_pt1 | contig 10780 bp, 23 predicted proteins | sample 530881 | NCBI WGS metagenome assembly CERA01 (sample SAMEA2621061, study PRJEB7988) | marine metagenome | biome: marine biome (ENVO:00000447); feature: deep chlorophyll maximum layer (ENVO:xxxxxxxx); material: "saline water (ENVO:00002010), including plankton (ENVO:xxxxxxxx)" | depth 50 m
ACAAATAACAGGACTTGCCACTATAATTACATTAGCTGTTTGGTTATTAACAATTAGCTTTAGAGACTAGGAGACAACATGGAATGCTGCGGAAGCGGTTGTTGCGGAGATAAGTAGTGAAACTACAGGTGGTACGAACACAGTTCGGTAGAGACGCAACAAATGGATTACTATTTATTGATGGTTTATTTGAGTGTTATACGCTTGAAGACCAATATCAAGAGGTTAAGGTTATGCATGAAACTTGTATACCTGAAGGTACGTATGACGTTAAGTTTAGAACAGTTGGTGGATTTCATGAAAGATATAAGAAGCGTTATGGCAATAGTCATTATGGTATGCTTCATTTACAAGATGTACCTGGATTTACTTATATCCTTATACATGCAGGTAACACAGACGAACATACATCAGGTTGTCTTATAGTTGGAGAAACACAGCAAGACCTTGATGTAAGCGAAGATGGTTTTATAGGCAGCAGTGGTAAAGCATACGTTAAGCTCTATAACAAGATTGCAAAGCAATTACTTATAGGAAACCCTGTAACTATTGAGTATTCTAAAATTAACTTGACAGATAGTGTACAACAATCTGACAGTACACCTGTACAATTAGATGACGTACAAGAAAAATTACAAGAGATTAATGGAAATGTTTTAAAATTAAGTGCTAAAATAGATGGCAGGATTATTACATAATGGCTAAAAAAAGAAAAACATACAAAGTATCAAACAAGCCAAGAGTTGCGGCTATGAATGAATACATTTATAAAAACATTCGTGAAAGTGATTACAAAGTTAATAGACCTTACAAGCCAAAAAAATTAAGAAATACAAAAGGTATGACTGTTCGTAAAGCAACTGCCGCAGATAAAGTTTATGACGAGTTTCAAAGAAAAGGTGGTAAACGTGGTGCATTTACTTATATAGGTAAAAATAAACCAATGCCTACTACAGTTGCAAAAGGTTTTAAAGTTGGAGACCCAAGATATGTACCAAAAGCTCCTTATGCTCCTGAAAAAGGATACAAACCACCAAGCCAAATGCCTGTAAAAGAACAAAAAATATTAAAAGGTTTTAAACCAACAGGTGCTTATTATAGAGAAACATATAAAGGTAAAAAATATATTAAAGAATTTTATGAATACACAGGTAAACCTAAACCTAAATATAAAGCAGGAACTTCATCACCTTTAAATCAAAAGTTTATTAAACAAGCAAGCAAACCTATGTCAGCTACTGCAAAAAAAGCATTACTTACTAGAGGTGCAAAGGTTGCAGTTAAAGGTGCGTCACGTTTAATACCTGGAGTTGGTACAGCAATGCTCGTCAAAGATGTTGTAGATATAACTAAGTGGGCAAGTAAACAACCTAAAGTTAAAAAAGCAAGTAAGATTTACGGAACTCAAGCAAACAAAATTTATAAGTACAATAGATAATGTTTGTTAAGTTTAAAAGAAAAAGAAACCAAGACGGCACGTTCAAGAAGGACGTTGGGTGGACACCTTGGAATGAAGCATGGGAGTATAAGATGAGTACAGACCTTAAAGATATGTTAGAGAGAACCGCATGGACCTTTATAGAAGCGTTTATTGGTGCTTTAACAGTAGCCCCTCTTGTTGGTGTAGAAGCTGAAACACTTCAGTTAGCTGCGTTAGCAGGTGGTGGAGCAGCTTTAGCCGTCATTAAGACATATGCTAAGAAGCAAATAACTAAAGGTAGCGTCAACCAAGTTAGTAAATAATGGCTCAAGAAAAACCTAAAATGAAGAACGAAGATAAAGCTAAGAAACGCATTATCAAAGAATTACGTGTTGCTGATGAAATGCGTAAAGCTAGTAAACAATTATTAGCTTCGGGTACAGCACGTGAAAGTTCTTTAAGACAAGCTAAAAGGTACGCACGTTTAAGTAATGAGTTAAGCATGAGAGCTGACGCTTACTTATCAGCATTGAAACCTTTAAGAAAAAAATATAGTTCTATAAGTAAAAGATACGGAGAGTAATATGCCAATGTACAAAACTGGTAAGAAAAAACGCTATTCTTCAAAGCGTAAAAAAGTAAAGAAGTAATTTATGGCAATCGTTTATCGTGGAGAACGTTTTGCAGGTTACAATAAACCAAAGAGAACACCTAAGCATAAGACTAAATCACATGCAGTACTTGCCAAGAAAGGTGGTACTGTAAAATTAATTAGATTTGGTCAACAAGGAGTTCGTGGTGCAGGTAAAAATCCTAAAAGTAAAAAGGATAAAGCACGAAAAAAATCTTATTACGCACGTCACAATGCACAGGATAGAAGTCCTGACAAGTTATCTGCACGTTATTGGTCACACAAAGTTAAGTGGTAATAATGGGAATGGGTGTAAAACATTATTTGAAAACAGGTAAAGAGTTTAAAGGTAAGTATCACAAAATGCCTAATGGTCAATTACATAGTGGGGCAACACATAATAAATCTTCTAAAAGATTATTTCATTATGGTGAATTATCTAAAACTTCTCAATCTAAAGCTAGAAGGAGTTGGAAGTAATGGCTAAAAGAGTTAGTTGGAAATGGGGTGGCAAAACTTATTACGGAACGTTAATACGTGAAACTAAAACACATAAGTTTGCTAGAACCCATAATGGAAAAATTAAAAAAATTAAGAAGTAGGTTCTCTACCAAGAAATCCTATGAGTAATTCTCTATAGGCAACGCTAGTACCTACTCTTTGTCTGCCGTCATATATATCATGATGATGTTTACAAAGAATAGCTACATTATCAATATCAAATTTACGTTTCTTACTACCACCCATACCAATTCCGTGTATGTGTGCTAGCTCTAACCATTTGTTATGCGTACAGTATGCCCACTCACACGCGTAATTAGCCCTTTCAAGAGCTACTTCTCGCATTTCTGATAGATTGTCTGTCACCTTGTAAGAACTTCGTATAGAGTGTATTTAACAGTTAGTTCTTCTTCGGGCATAATATCTTTATCTGTTACAAGAGCTTTAATTTCTCTATCTACATATTTGTATTTACAGTTAGGTAAGTCACTATGATTTAAAAAACCACCCAATGGTGTACGTACCCACCCATGTTTAAATTTATCATGAGCTATATGTGTTACACCTATGACTGTATCAATGGGAATTATGTCTTGTGCGAATATACCAAAACCCTCTATTGTACTTTCTGCTAAGTAAACAATAGAGGGTAGGGGTTTATATTCTTCTTTCATAAATGTCATATAAGTTTATTAGCTTTAAACCAAGCATTTGTTTGAGTGCCACTATCATACTTAGCCATGTGTTCATTCATGTATTTAAGTATATCTTCAAGACTATCAAACGTAACTTCTCGTATACTATCGTATTTAGTTTCCATGTCATTGTCTGTCCACATCTTTGACATTTCTTCTAACTTAGCCAAGTCAGTAGTAAAGCAACTGTATTTTTGTCCGTCTTCAAAATAAACTAATTCGTATATCTTCATGTTGTTTCCTTATCTACTAGTTCTACCTTATGTAAAGTAGATGTATTTATATTACGCATGTATTTTTCTTGCAGTAAGTCAAGAGCTTTTGTCATGTCATCTGCTTTAATTGTTTTGCGAAATACAATTTCAAATGTGTAGTCGTTCATTACTTATCCTTTCCATTCCAATATGATTTTTTACCTGTCATAATATCTTCACGATAATACTTTGTGTACTCATATTTAATTGTAATTTTACGATTAAACATGTTGAACAAAGTTATTGTTTTACTTCCACGTTCAGTTGTTCTTGGCATAAGTTACTCCCAAAATAAACGCAGTTAACGTAAGTATTACTATCTGTAATATTTCATTCATATGCATTCTCCTATTTCTTCTATTGGAACTAAGACACCTTTACTTGCGTTGTCGTCACCACCAATAGTATTGTTTTTCCAATGTTTTCGAGCTAATGCTTTCATACGTTCAATGGGTACAATGTAAACCATTACTATTGTTTCATCTTCACGTATTAACATTAACGCCCAAAACTCTGCTTCTGTTACAGCTATGCCACTTGGTTTACCACGACATTCATATTCAACAAAATGATTGCCTGTAGTTTCCCATATGTGACGTTCTGATTTTACTTCTATACGTTTGCCCTCAAAAAATTCTTTGAGAGTGTCTTCCATTTGTATACCTTTTGCAAGGTCAATGTCAAACTTATTTGTATAGTTATTCTTCTTCTGCATTGTCACGTGCTTCAATAGTTGCGTCAAAGGATAATACAAACTCATCAAGAAGTTTATTTACTTTGTCAACATCAGGTGGTTGTACCTCTAAAGTTTTAGTGTACTTAAAACCACCACACGCATTAGCTAAATTAATAGCCCAATCTTGCAGTTTCTTTGGGTCTGAGAAAATACTCATTCCAACACCTTTCACTTGATGACCAATGGTGCCACCCGTCATTGTAAACTAACCAACTAGCTACTTTGGTTGACACATATGGGTCATATCTATTACTTGTTATCTTGAGCTTAGGTGTAAGCCAAGCCCAAGTGTTGTCATTGAATTGCCACAAACCTACATCTGTTGTACCATTTGTGTTTTTACCTACTGCAGTTTCTCTACCTGAACTTTCGCAATATATTATCAACATAGCTTTCAATATATCTTCTACTTCAAAGTGTTCTTCTACAGTGGGATACCACTCAATAACGTGTTCTATTTTTTCTTGCGTATCAGAACATAAAACATAATTATTTAATGCTACAGGTGTAAGTGGAGTAGTTACTGCACATGCAATAATTAGTTCTATCATTCTTCTTCTTGGTTTTTAGGTTTCCTGTATTTTATACCTTGAACATGTAATGAGTATGCAACACAGAACTCATCTAAATCCTTAATATTAAAACACACAAGCCCCTCGCTTGTTCCGTCAGGTTTTGCAACAAAGACAAAAGGTCTATCATCATTGGGTAAGTTAGTATCATTTTGCTCTTTAGCTTTCATGTACCTATTCCACAATGTTTGCACTTGTTTACCTGCCTTGACTTCAACACGAATGAACGCTTCATTCCAACCTTCTTCGTGTACACGCAGGTGATGTAACTTTGGCTCTGGCATTTGTAACTGTCTTAATGCTTCTAGTTGCTTACGTCTGCCTTTGCGTTTGTTACGTGACCCCTGTCGTTTGTAGTCAATATCTTTATTTACCAAAGCCCCAATCCTTGGGTAGGTCATTAGAATTTAACCACCATGATTTACGCCATTGACCTGTATGCATAGGACATTCGTCTCTGTCTCTACCTGAACATACAAAGTCAGGACTTTTATCTGATTTCTTGTCGTGTCGGTTGTCATAAACCATACGTGAATTAGAACATGGACATGTTAAGTCTGTTCTAGGTTGTTGGTTGTTCTCTACCTTTTCCACGACACCTCCTAATAGTTTGTCTGCTCTGTCAATAACATCATCATCATCACTCACAGAAGCTGCTGTGCTTGATAATCCTAACTCTATTTTAGCTAGGTATTGGTCAATTTGTTCGTTAGACCACATAGATTTGTTACCGAACTTCTTTACCTTTGCATAATTTTCTGCTAGGTTAAGAGCAAAACGTGTAACCTTTTCGTCAACCCCCTCAAACATCTTATCAACAGTTTGATTAATAAATTTTACTTTATCATCAGCAGGTTGAGAGGTATCACTAAAAGGTGCTTCGTCTTTGCCTATATCTTCCATAGGTCTTGGTTCTACAGGAGCAGTCTTGTTTTCTTTTCTACGCATATCTACTTTAGTAACCATTACATTGTCTGTATCGGGGTCACTTGTAGTTGCTAGTGCAGTATGTTCTTCTTCTGATACATCAGAACCCGACCATAGTTCTACACCTAAACCGAAACGCATACATGCTCTTTTGAATGCGTCACTCTCTGCGTCTTTAAGATTAGTGCCGTCATTAAACTTTGGACTATCTAATTTGAACGTATCAATATCTCCAAAGCCGTCATAACTGCCCATATCTTCAATAGTTATTGTGCCTTTAGCACCAACTATTCTGTTCTCACCTTTGTGTAAACCATATACAGGTTCACATGCCCATGAGTATTTCACACCACTATCACGTAGTCTTTCTACATAATTAGCGTGTGGTACATAATCCCCAAACTTTCCTGCAGGAGCTTTTTTAACTAGCTTCTTGGGAAAAGGGGATAGCAATTTAACTGGCTTGTCTGCCATGTTTTTTCCTTCCTCTATTCAATTACTTTTATCTGTTCTTAATAAATAAGAACAGTAAAAGAAATTGCTTTATTCTTTGTCTAAGCGTAAAACACCACGTTGTAACTTCTCAAAATGAATTTCTCCATTCTCAGATTTGAATATCAACATTGGCTTGTCGCCTGAGTATTCAATACCAACTAATTGGTGTTCGCTCTTGACATTTATGTTTGCCATATACTATCTATTATAGTTATACATCACCTAGTTTTACAAGGTATTCAGCAGTTACTCCGTGCTTTGGCTTACAAAATAGTAAGTATTGACAGGGAACTCCCATACTTGCTAACTGTTCTAGTGCGTATGTATTATAACTTTCTGTACTTCCATTTATCCATAGTCGTACGTCATTAATGTATTGAGTGTTTGGTGTATGAAAATGACCTGCAATAGCGTAATTAAAGTCGGGCATAAGCCCTTGACTAGCTAATGTTTTCCAACCCATTATCTTTTTACCAAACCCATACCATGGAAAGCCACCAAAACCACGTACATTGTCACCATGCCACAAGAAAAACCTGCACTTTTCCCCTAAGTCTGCAATATCAAACCAATGATTATCGCCTGTACTGTCGGGAATTGTCCACTTAATACGTTTTTCTTTTGCATATATCATCTCCATAATCTTGCCTAACATTCTGTCAGCATTACTATCGGGGTGATAGTTTTTACGTGAACGTCCACCTAAGTGTCCGTGATTACCAATAACCCAATGAACATCTACTTCTTCAAAGTTCGCTAACAATATGTCAAAGAACTGTGTCAATATTCTTGGTGCGTCAACTGTCACTTGATTGTACAATGAAGCGTCAATTAGGTGTTCTTGTCCTGGAAATATAAGCTCTCCCTCAACAATATCACCTACGGCAAACACTGCACATTTCGTAATGTTGGTTGCTTGTCTTTGTATGTTAGTAATTTCAACTATTTTATGTGCGTATCGTACGACACGTTCTTCAGCTACTTCCGTATTGTATGTTGGTGTAACTTTTGCTAGTTGAATATCACTTAATACTGCACAGGCAATTTCTTGACCTTTACTTTTCTTCGTAGTGAAGTTAGGTTTAGGTATTTTACCTGCACGATATGTCGTAATACTTGTTTTGACTGCGTCATACACAGCGTCAACAAGTGCTTGTGTTTTATTTTTAGATTTTTCTAGTTGTTTTAATAGCTTTATGTTTGTTTGCTCAAGCTCAAGTATCTTTTCACTTTCTGCTTCTGCAAGTAACTTAGCTAAATTTTTATTTACCATTCGCAAGACCTCGTAAATATCTACGCATAGCACTATCACTAACCTTGATACCAAACTCACGTTCTAGTATTTTGACTATACGATAGGGCTTTACGTCATTACCATTTTGTACTCGCTCAACTATAGCTTTCCAAAACGGCATAGCTTCATCAGTAATCTTGCGTTCTACAAAGTTACCAACTTCACCATGCTCGGCTTCTTCTAGTAATTTATTTATATCTACCATGAGATAAGTCTAGCACGAAGCTAAGACGAATATAGGTAAATATAGATAAACGTAAATAAGGTGTTCATGAGGGAAACAAATCTTGCAAGTTTAATATCTGAAGTACTTACAGAGAAAAACAACCCGTACGTAGCTCTCTTACGTCTCTATTCCTTACTTACTTGTTATGCACTACATGCGAAAGGAAACATGTATCGGTTGCCCGATAACATAACCATTCCCTATTTTAGTACATTTAATTGTTTTGCGAATAGCTTTACTTCATCAATGTTTGCAAGTCTTGTAATGTTATACGTTCTTACAATATCAAGACATTCATCTAATGCTTGACGAGATGTTCCACTTGTAGGTACAACGTACATATCTGAAACCCACAATCGTTTAGGTGCTTGTCTACCTAGCCACTGAAGTGCAGGTTTGTCAATGACATTACCCGAACCTGAATGATAATCTAAGTACTCATCATCTACCCTACGACCATTTCTTGCAATGATACGTAAGTTACCATAATTACCACGACCATTGTACATAGCAATAGTTACTGCAGGTACTTGGTTCATTACTTCAAGTATGTCATCACCATCAAAGTCCATTGACCCCGAAGCGTCTATGAGAACAGTACCACCATAAACCTTAGTCTTTTTGGAAAAGACTTTTCTATCTACACAATAACGTTGTAAGTTATCGGGTGTCTGTCCGTATTCTTTGGGTGTTTTTACATATCCTTGACGTAGTTTGTTAGATAAGTTCACAGTACATGAGGGTGTATGTATTTCCATTTCACCCCATATAGGTTTATCTTTGGAATTGTTCCATTGAACACGTACTTCCAACTCATCTTTCTTGTTACGTTTTTGCAAGTCCTTAACAGTTGTAGGTTGTATAAGCCCTGCTTCACTGTATGCTTCCTCTTGAGATAATTCAAGCTCCTCATCATCAAGTAACTCCTCAAGTTCCTTTTGTGCTTCTGCTTCAAGCATGACCTCATCTTCTTCGGGTCTCTCATTGAACATATTGAGTATGTCAGATAGTTCTTCTGCATACTTCTTTACACGTTGGAATGATAAGTTAGTAGCAAGTTTTCTTGAGTTAGTACTTACAGTTATCATACGTTCATGAAAGTATTTAGTAGTTTCAATCACATATTGCAGGTCTTTTATCCTGCCCATTGTAAGAGTGTTACTATCTATGTAGTCATACATAGCTTCAAGAGTTGCTTCTAACTCATGACTAAGCGAAGTCATTTGATAATGTTCACTATGATATCGCCTACCATTTGAGTTAGGGTGCCAATACGCTCTATCTTCCCAATAACTTCTTGGCTTATTACGAAAGAATGTACCCGCAAGACACCATTTGAGTATCTCTGCAATACTACCTTTCTCAACAAGTTGCCTTGTAAACATCTTTACATCTTCAAGACATTTATGTGGCTCGTTCATTGGTATCTTGTATGTTGTAAGCAATGTATTGATACGTATTTCTTCAAGCAGATGTACTGCTTCTTCCACAACGTTTTTCTTTAACTTACCCATAGACTTTGGTGACCATTTAACGTGACCAAGTTCGTGTCTACGAACCATACGACCATGTTGTAAACCACAACGTGGGCAGTTATCATCTAAAGGAACATACATTTTACGATTAGTCATGTCTGTACGAGGGCGTTCAGTGTCCTCGAAGACTTCCCAATCGTGTTCACCCGTTACAATTTCGGGAAAGGGTCTATGTTTCATTACTCTTCCTCTGCAATCTCGCCTTGATATAAACTAACTTGTGCGTCATCACCAAACTCAACACCCTCAAATACAACTGTAACTTCAACACCTGTGTCAAGTACAACTGTTTGTGGCTTTTGTCCAATTTCAAAGTTAGCATTACAAAATGCGTTATTTATTTCTGTTTGTGTAAGTATGCGTGGAGACGATATAGACCAATGTCTTTCGTCCATTGACGCCTCACCTACATGATATAGGTACGACATTATCCCTCTACTTTCGCAAGTTTGATAGCGTCAAGTAATTCCTCACTTCTATCACCGAATACGAGTTGCCCTGCAACGTCCATATTCACACCTTGCTCATCTGTAAGTCTGAAAAATTCTTCCCATTTACGAACAGAGATACGTTCATACTCCTCATTATTTGTAGCAGTATCGTTTATGACTTCACGCCATTCCTCAGGAAACTTTTCAAGTGCTTTTGGATTGATACTATCCATGTATATAGATACAGGAAATCTATCCTTGACTGCTTGAGGTAAGCTCTCGGGGTCAGCATTACTTGTTGCAACTACTTGAAATCCCTCTGCAGGGTGTACAGTTTCTTTCTCTCGGTTGTTGAGAGTGATACCTGCAACTGATTTGTCATCAAGTATTGCATGCAAGAATGTCATTGCGTCAGGTGAAGCGTGGTCAATCTCATTGATGATTAACCTACCACCATTACGCCATGCTTGAATTGCTATGCCGTCATGCCATACGAACTGTTGATTTTCACCTATCTGATAAAAGCCCATTAAGTCTGCACTTGAACTTTCCTCTGTCATAGTGATTTGGAATACGTTTGCTTCCCCATTGATGTTCAATGGTGTATTCTCTTTTACAGCAGTATGTGTCTTACCCGTACCTGGAGGTCCGTATAAGAGTACTCTGTTTGAATTACCTATTACGAGTTGGGCTAAATCCCAACAAGTTTTGTCTTTACTCATATTTGTATTTATCCTTTCGGTACGAACCTGCAAAACAAGTCCACACCTGTATTTTCATTTCTTCTTTGTTTGCACTCAAAAGACCCTTTATCTTTCAAGTGTGATATGTTCCGTTGTGTCATGCTTTGTATATTCTGCACAACACCACTAGACCATGTATCTTGTGTAGCAATTACGTACCACGTGTTTGGGTTGTTTAACAACACTTTAACCTTGTCCTGTGACAAAATTTTAGGTTGTCGTCCACCACGTTGCGTAGTGCTTGGTGGTTCTTTACGAACCATGCCGTCAGGTAACATATGTATCACCTTTCCTTTCTTGTAGACAGCTTGTAACACACC
>CERA01016042.1_pt1 | contig 10722 bp, 10 predicted proteins | sample 530881 | NCBI WGS metagenome assembly CERA01 (sample SAMEA2621061, study PRJEB7988) | marine metagenome | biome: marine biome (ENVO:00000447); feature: deep chlorophyll maximum layer (ENVO:xxxxxxxx); material: "saline water (ENVO:00002010), including plankton (ENVO:xxxxxxxx)" | depth 50 m
CAAGAAGCTCAAGGCTAAGTGGACTCCAGAGTTAGGTCAAGACCTAAACGCTTACCACAACCTTGATGCAGAGGTCGAACTTACTTCGATTCTCTCCGAGCAGATTGCTCTTGAGATCGACCGTGAGATCCTTGAGGATCTTGTTAAGGGTGCAACTGCTGGTAAGTACTACTGGTCACGCAGCCCAGGTCTATTCGTGGACCGCGTAACTGGTGCCGAGGTTGGTGCAGGCGTTGCTGCTCCAGACTTTACCGGTACCGTTTCAGAGTGGTACGAGACTCTTGGCGAGACTATTAATGATATCTCCGCTCAGATTCACCGTAAGACTCTACGCGGCGGCGCAAACTTCATTGTTACATCTCCAGAGGTGTCAGCAATCCTTGAGTTTACCGCCGGCTTCCGTGCTAATGTAACCCATGATGATGCTACTGGTGCAGCCGGTGCGCAACAAGTTGGTACATTAAGCAAGCGCTATGACGTATACGTCGATCCTTACTTCCCACGTAACCTACTTCTTGTTGGGCGTAAGGGTGGTTCCTTCCTAGAGAGCGGCTATGTATACGCTCCATACGTGCCACTACAGGTCACTCCTACCATCTTCGGTGTGGAAGACTTTGTACCACGTAAGGGTGTTATGACTCGCTACGCGAAGAAGATGGTTCGTCCGGATATGTACGGTCTAGTTATCTGTCGTGGACTCTTAGGAGAGTCAGGCGCAGCCAGCTAAATCTTAGCTTAGTCTAGATAAATCGACCCCGTGCTTCTTGTGAGGTGCGGGGTTTTTTATTATCTAAACAACTACTTATAAGAAAGGAGGAGTTTAGATGAATCCAAGAAAAAAGAAATATTATGCTCTTAAAGCCGCCGCGGCAAAAACAGCGGCTGAAAAAAAATCAAAATCAAAAGCCGTGACTTCGCCCACACCAGCGCCACTTCCCAAACCCGAGCAGGTGCCAGAACCTATCGCTGAAAAAGCTCAACCTACACAAATACCTGCAATTGAAGAGCCTAGTGCGCCTCCAGAGCGGGTAGCCACACCAAAGCGAAGAAGAAGAACTACAACCACTAGGGCAAGAACAACTAAACCAACAACAGACAAAGCTATTTAGACCTTCTCTTACTATTTATAGGGAGGAGATCTATAAATGTCTGAACCCACACTAACACCAGCTTCACAAATGAGCAAGGTCATACTGCCCACTGGTAGTAGCCCAAGCGATGCCGCTGATGCGACTTTTCCTTTTTCGATCTATACATCCGATCAGTATTTTTTGTCTGGTGCGGCAGATCAAGTCGCTTATACTTTTCATAAGTTAGGCGGTGACGTTTTAGACATTGAACTAACAAAAGAGCAAATATTTTCCTCTTATCAAGAATCTGTTTTAGAGTACTCTTATCTTTTAAACATCCATCAAGCTAAGAATTCAATTGGCGATCTTTTAGGTGCAAAGACCGGATCTTTTAACGAAGAGGGTCAATTACAAGATACAACCGATCTTGAGGATGTGGCTCTAAAATTCCCTAAGTTTAAGTTTGAATATACTAGAAGAGTTGGTCACGGTTACTCAACAGAAGCAGGGCTTGGAGGGGTTACACCCATATATTCTGCTTCTTTTACAACACAAACAGGGAAACAGGATTATAACCTACAGTCAATAGTTTCATCATCTGCTATCAATGACACAGGAGCGCCATATTACAATCTGATAGGCAACGCAAGAATTAACGTGACAAAGGTTTATTACAAGACACCACAAGCGATGTGGAGATTTTACGGTTATTATGGAGGCTTAAATACGGTTGGAGATTTGGCTAGTTATGGTCAATATGCTGATGATAGCACATTCCAGTTGATTCCAACTTGGCAAAATAAATCGCAAGCCATGGCTTTTGAAGATGCAATATACACGAGAAATAGTCATTACAGTTTTGAAATTAAAGACAATAAGCTAAGAATTTTTCCAAATTCTGTGAACGTCAGTCCGAGAACTATGTGGGTTGAGTTTTTTATTGACTCTGATACGCCGTGGAAAGAAGACGGGACAACTGACAACGGAGTAAATGGAATAAACAATATTAACACGTTGCCATTCGAAAACACACCTTATCAATCTATTAACTCTATTGGTAAGCAATGGATAAGGCGCTTTGCGCTTGCAGTCTCTAAAGAGACACTTGGAAATATTCGCTCAAAGATAAGCTCTATTCCAATTCCTGGCGATAGTGTTACTTTAGATGGCGCTGCGCTAATTTCACAAGGACAATCAGAGCAAGAAAAATTGAGAGACGAGTTAAAAACAATTTTTGATGAACTTACTTATGCTAAAATAGCTCAAGGTGATTCTGAGTTGTCAGAAGCAGTAAATAAAGTTCAGGAGAGGATCCCAATGCGGATTTTTGTAGGATGATAAATGGCTGATAATGAATGGTCCCAGCCGGATGCGCCACCCCCGCCACTATTCTTAGGGAAGAAGGAGCGCGACTTTGTAAAACAAGTCAATGATGAACTTATTGAGCGTGTTATTGGTCAGGGTATATTTTATTACCCTATTAGCACCAAGCACACTAATTTTCATCCGATGTATGGCGAAGCTGTGGAAAAGACATTTTTACCTCCAGTAAGAGTTTATGCTCTTGTAATGTGGGAGGGTTTTGAAACTCAAACAACCAATCTAGGTATAGATCGCAGACCTTCTATTGTGGTTCATTTTCACAAGAGAAGACTAACGGAGGATCAAGATTTGTTTGTAAGAGAGGGGGATTTCGTACAATATGGTGATACGTTTTATGAAATTGTTCAACTCAATGAACCAAAACAGATATTTGGTCAAGTAGATCATAAAATGGAAGTAGAAGCAAAGTGTATTAAAGCACGCAGGGGGACATTTAATGCCAAGTAGCGATCAATACAGAGGAGTAGAGAACGCAGAGGATAACATAAGCATTGAAGAAATAGAACCCTCTACGTTAGAAAATATAGATTTTGCATTCTTTGATTTTGTTAATGACAAAATGAATAATAAAGCCACAGATAACGAAGGTTCTAAAAAAGTTCCAGTTGTTTGGGCTACAGCCGAACGAGCATTTTTGTCCAAGAATAATCAAGATTTAAGAGATGCTGATGGGACTTTAAATTTGCCAATTATCAGCATTGAAAGAACTAGTATGACAAAAAGCAAAACAAGAAAAGGCAAATATTATGGACTAAGTGGAGATTTATTGGAATCAAATAGGTTTGGAAGAATAATGTTAGCTAGAAAAATTGTCAAAGACAAGACAAACAACTATACAGTGGCAAGCAATAGAAAAAGATTCGCAGGTAGCGTCAATAGAACTCCGAGAAGACAAAGTTATTATCCTAAAGAAGAAAACAAAAATGTTGTTTATGAAACACTTAGCATACCATTGCCAGTTTATGTGACTATGAATTATGAAGTAACAATCAGAACCGAATATGTACAGCAAATGAACAATCTCATGTCTCCATTTATAACTCTTGGTTCTTCTATTAGCTATTTTGTAATTGAAAAAAATGGACATAGATATGAAACATTTTTACAAGAAGGTTTAGGTTTACAAAACAATGTATCGAATCTAGGAGTAGATGAGAGAACCTATCTATCAAAGATATCATTTGAAGTGTTAGGTTACATTATAGGCGAAGAGCCAAACGGCGAGAGAAAGAGAATAATAAAAAGAGAAAGTGCTGTAAAAGTTAAAATACCCCGAGAGCGAGTTATTTTTGGAGACATTCCTGATTATGGAGATGGAAAGTCAAAGTATATAGAATGACATAGAAAACGGTTTTTGCGCTCTTAACTCACTAATTAATAAAGAAACATTTATCTTAAGTTTCAGCAAAAGGAGAATCAAACATGCCAGCAAAAGACTTTAAGTTTATTTCACCTGGAGTATTTATCAACGAAATTGACAACTCCCAGCTAGCCGCTGCCCCTGGTGATGTAGGACCTGTCGTTATAGGTAGAACAAAACAAGGTCCCGGTCTAATCCCAACTAGAGTAAACTCATTTCAAGAGTTTGTTCAAGTATTTGGTGCGCCAGAACCTGGAAACACCGCATTTGACGTGTCTAGAGAAGATGCCAACACTGGACCAACTTATGGTGCCTATGCTGCACAAGCTTGGCTAAGAAACAACTCACCTATTACATTTGTTAGATTGGTGGGGCAAGAGTCGATTAACGCTATCACAAATAGCGGTGAGGCAGGATGGAGATTACAGACAGCCGGCGGCGCAGCCGTTGAGCCCTCACTTACATCCACCGATACAGATGGTGGTGCATACGGCTTGTTTGTTTTTCAATCTGCTAGCTCAGGCTTTTCTCTTGCTGAAACAACTGGTACTCTAGCTGCCATATGGTACGCAACAACTGGTTCTGTTGCTCTTTCTGGAACTGTTCTTTCTGGTAGTTCAAATAACTTAGGACCAGGCTTCGCAGGTGCGAGCACTGAAGCGGCGACAAATAAGTTTATTAGAGCCACCGGGAACAAAGAGTTTAAAGTTGTAATTAAAGACACTTTGGATGACGTGGTTGTTGATACTAAGTTTAACTTTACAAATTCATCTGAAAATTTTATTCGTAAAGTTTTTAACACAGATCCAACTTTAACAAACACACAAATCACTTCTGTAGACAACAAAGCCTACAGAAAATACTGGCTAGGTCAGACATTTGAGGATGAGGTTAATGCTCTGTTTACCGGTACCGGTAATCAAGTTGGCGTTATGCTGCCGCTCTATTCTGTTGGTGGAACTGCCCATGGTGGTGATTTTAGAAGAGATTTTTCAGATCCAGAGACTGGTTTCTTCATCGCTCAAGACTTAACTGATAACTCTGGTTCTTATCAAGCAGAGAACATGGAAAAGCTTTTCAAGCTTAGAGCTAGAAATACTGGGCGTTGGGCGTCTAGAAATGTAAAAGTTTCTATTGCGGATCTTAGAGCATCTTCCGATACGACCAACCCTTATGGAACGTTTAGCATACTTGTTCGTGCGATGGATGATACAGATAATCGTCCAAAGATTTTAGAGCAGTTTAATAACTGTAACCTAAACCCTGCATCTGAAAACTTTGTTGCTAGAAAAATTGGTAACAAGTTTTTACAGTGGGATGACGAAGATAGAAGATACAGAGAATATGGTGATTTTAATAACCTCTCTGACTATATTTATGTTATACTAGATGCTTCTGTTGCGGAAGGAAAAGTTGTCAAAGAGTCATTACCGTTTGGTGTTTATGGACCGCCTAAGTTCCTACCATTTACTGCGAAAAATAAAGCGAGCGATGCTAACACTATGGTAACTGGTGGTGGTAACTTTGCAGCCAAAACGCGCGAAACTGGTCAGTTCCACGAGAGATTGATTTTCGGAAGTGGATTCTTTGATATGAAGTTTGATTTTCCCAAGCTACGCTTAAGAGTGTCAGCATCAGAGGGAAGCCCAACTAATCCTAGAAGGGTATTCTTCGGCGTTGATACGACGTTTAATCTTAACGGAAGACCATCTGATACTATTGGTGATTACACACTAACTAAGCCAAAAGATATTCCAAATGATGATGTTCGTTCCACTGGAGCCGCAAGAACCGAATTCATGTATATCTTTACTTTGGATGATATGTGTACAACACAGGTTGATGGCACTGCAGCGCTTTCTGGCACTTTGGTGTATAAATCTGGCTCTAGACAGAACGACACAAATCGAGAGGGTCTTGTTTACGTTCGCGAGGCGACTGGTGGCGATGGTACATACCAAGAGATTTTGGATCTAGGTGGCACAGGATTTACGACCGTTTTACACGGTGGCTTTGATGGTCTAGATATAACCGAGGCAGAGCCATTTAGAAATACTGGACTTTCTGATAAAAATGAAAGAAATAGCTACGCTTTCAACTCTTTGAAAGTGGCGATTGATACTTGTAGAGATCCAGAAAATGTTGAATTTGATCTAGCTGTACAGCCTGGTATTACAAATGCCACGCTCAACAGAAGTCTCATCGACATGTGTGAAGACAGAGGCGATGCACTGGCGCTTGTTGACCTAGCAGGTGGATATGTCCCAGAGACAGAAAATACAGATTCTGTTGAGAATCGCTTGGGATCTGTTACAGATACAATCGAGCAGAAAAAACAGAACCTTCAAATCAACTCCAGCTTTGGTGCGACGTATTACCCATGGGTACAAATTCAGGATACCATTAACGGGTCAATAATTTGGGCACCTCCTTCGGTGGCAGCACTCGGTGCGCTATCCTACGGTCAAGCTACCCAAGAACTTTGGTTTGCTCCGGCTGGATTTACTCGTGGCGGGCTTTCTGCTAACAATGCGGCAGGTATACCGGTTGTTGGCGTTCGCGAGCGTTTAATCTCAAAAGATAGAGATTCTCTGTATGATGCGAATATTAACCCAATCGCACAATTCCCAGCAGAGGGTATTGTTATCTTCGGTCAGAAGACCCTCCAGATAACACCATCTGCTTTGGATCGTATTAACGTAAGACGTTTGCTGATCTTCTTAAAGAGAGAAATCTCCAGAATTGCGGCAACACTGTTATTCGACCAGAACGTACAATCAACCTGGAATCGATTCCGCAGTAGAGTTGGTCCACTGTTGGCTTCAGTTAAGGCTGGTCTTGGATTGGAGGATTACAAGTTGGTCCTTGATGAGACAACGACAACTCCAGACTTAATCGATAGAAATATCATGTACGCTCAAATCTTCTTGAAGCCAGCAAGGTCAATTGAGTTTATCGCAATCGATTTTGTAATTACTGACTCTGGTGCTTCTTTTGAGGATTAAAAAAATATTTAAACTACTTATTAGTATAAGGGAGACACATTAAATGGCATTTTGGACAGATAACAGAGTTGAACCTAAACGTAGATTTAGATTTTTAATGGATATAACACCGGCTGGTGAGGCAAATAGAATTGCGAGCTTCTTTGTTCGCACATCGACAAAGCCTAATTTTCAAATGGATGGCACTGGTGCTGTAAAATTTATTCAGCATACATTCAAGTATCCTGGTCGTATCACTTGGCAACCAATTAGTGTTACCATTTTAGACCCTGTTCTTCCAGATTCTGCTGCCATTTTAATGAATATCTTAAATAACTCTGGTTACACTAAGCCTGATGATGAGCGTAATGCGCTTCAATCAATTTCAAAAGCTGGAGCAAATCAAGCTATGGGTACCATTTTCTTAAGACAGATTGATGCTGAAGGCAGAGATATTGAAGAATGGAAACTTTGGAATCCTTTCTTGACACAAGTAGACTTCGGGAACGTTGGTTATGATGATGACGCACTAGTAGAATACACTTTGACCATTGATTATGATTATGCAACACTCAAGTCTCTAGGAACCCCAGGAGTTAATGCTGGAGTTAGCACACCAGAGTAAGTGAGGCATCATGGCTTTTTGGTCAGCAAATAGCACAGAAGGGAATAGTTTACTTGAGCCGAAACGAAGCTTTCGGTGGCTCGGGTATGTAAACTTAAACTCATCCGGCTTAAATAACATCCCACAAACAGATTTAGGACCAGCAACGTTTCTTGTCTCTAGTTTTACTAAGCCAAAATTAAAATTCGAAGCCGATATAATTTTAGGTAATTTTACTTCTGAGACGAGCAACATCATTAAAAATTACATGTGGGAAGATATACAAATTCGCATGGTTGATGTTGAGAGCGAAGTTTACAATGCATCTTCTAATATATACAGGTGGCTTTTATCTTTAGGGTATGAGCCAAATCAAACAGTGACTAATCTTGGTAAGTTATTTCAAAACTTACACAAAGCAGACACCATGACTATTACTTTAGAGCATATTAACGCTGAAGGTAAATCATTTGAAAGGTGGTCTTTGATAGACGCACAGCCAACCAACATAGATTTTGGTGAAGAATTAAATTATGAAAATTCTTCGGTAATGTATGTTACAATGGGTGTACAATATGTTAGTGCTGAGTATGAAAAATTAAACCCAACAAACTAATTTCCGACAGGAGGAAAAATGAGAAACAATCAAGATCGTTTAGGTGTTGGTGCCCCTGAAGCACCCGTACCTCAAAGCCACGAGCCGCCACAGGTCACAAATCAACTGGATTTTATCGCCCCAGTTGAGGTTGTTGAGCTACCAAGCAAAGGTTTATTCTATGATGAAGGGCATCCTTTGTATGAAAAAGATTCAATAGAGATTAAACATATGACCACGAAAGAGGAAGATATTTTAACAAACCAGTCTTTTATCAAAAATGGCACCGTGATTGACCGGCTATTGCAGTCAGTGATAGTGACACCGGGCGTCAAAGTTAGAGATATGATTGTCGGTGATAAGGACGCGCTAACGATTGCTTGTCGTAAGCACGGCTATGGTGCAGATTACGAGACAAGTTTTAATTGTCCATCTTGCGGAACAAAACAAGAATATACTTTTGATTTAGAAGATATTGACAACAAAGATTTTATGTCTCAGGTCGAAGAATTCGATGCGTCAGTGGATTATGATAAAAAAGTAATAAATTTTATTATACCCCGAACTCAAACAAAATTGCAACTTGCCTTAATATTTGACACGCAAGAAGACAAAAAGAAATCTAAAAAAAGTAAACTTGGCGCCATTACTAGTCTATACAGAAAGATTATTAGATCTGTTAACGGAAATTCAGATCCAATATATATCAGGTCCTACATCGATTCAATGACTGCGGTTGACAGTCGATATTTAAGAGCCGCGTATTCCAGAATGACACCGGGGATCGATTTTAGCTGCCACTTTGAGTGTTCGCATTGTGATCACGAGGGCGTAGTGGAGGTTCCGCTTAATGCGGAATTTTTTTGGCTTAAGTCCTAAGTATATGCAAAATATATACAAGAACTTCTTCTATATGAAATATTATGGAGGATGGAGCTTGTTTGAATTGTATAGCCTACCCATTGGCTTAAGAGACTGGTATGTTCAACTGTTAATCGATCATAAAGAAGATGAGAGAGAAAAAACAGAAGAAGCCACGCAACCAACCAATTATCTGCCGCCTAGTAGCACTTTTTGATTATTAAAACTAATTATTTTTATGAAAGAAACCATTACTATAGATCTCAACGATGCCAAGCTTCTAAAAGAAGAAGCCTCTCTTATTTCTTTTGGTGCGAAAGTAAAACAAATGCTTTATTATATGTTTGCAGAGCCAGGACAAAGCTTGAGAGCCTTTCAAATAAGGGGGAACAGACCAGATGTAATGGCATTCGGCGCTGCGCTAGCTTCGGAAAAAGCATATATGGATTCTTATTTAAAGCACGGTCTTAATGATCCAGGTGTTTTAAACAATAGATATCGTTTGGATAAAGCGGTTGAAAAATTTGAAAAAGAAACTGGCATTAAATGGCCGCTAAAGTAGGGAGTAGAGTATGGCTGACGGTGGCGGCAATAACCCAACACAAAACGATATAGATAATCTAGAAGAATTCAATGATCTACTAATAGAACAGAAAAAAACTCTTTCAGAAATATTAAAGTTAAAGATAGAAGGTCAAAAGGTAGAAGACGCTTTAAATAAAACTTTTGGTAAACAAGTCGAGTTCTTAACTGAGATAGAGAAGCAACAAGCTGTTGAACAAGCTGCGCTTGACGCCACAGTTAAAAAAATAGAATTACTAGACAAACAAGTAGAGCTAGCAGAAAAAATTAGAGATGCCCGTGACCTCGGTTTTAAGAGCGAAGAAGAAAGTGCTAAAGTGGCTCTTCAAAAAGTTAACAATGAGTTAAAACTAACCGGAACAACACAAGCAAACGCAGCTAATCTTAAAAAACAGCGCGAAGAACTTCAAAGAATATTAAAGATAACATCTGATGCCGCAGACTTCAATGCGGACAGTAGAGATATATTTAAAAATCAAATAACCCAACTAACAGGCGTAAAAGAAACCGCTGGAAGTGTCACTGACATTATAGCAAAAAGTTTAGTAGAAGGTAGAGGCTTCAGTGGTGCTTTAGAGTCGGCTGGAATGGCGGCAAAAGAAGTTTTAACACCGGTCGCACTAGCACAAAGAGCAATGGACGCATTAAAAGCCGGGGCTAAAAAGTTAGGTGATAATTTTAAACAGCTTTCTTATGGCGCACAAAGCACACTGACGAGCCTGAGAGAGACAGATATAGCATTTGTAAGAGAAACAGGTCAGTTACAAAAATTTGGGCAAGAAGTTGAAAACTTACAGGGTCAGTTTCTAGATCTTAACTTTACAGCCGCAGAAACCAATCAAGCCTACAGAGGGTTGACAGATAACTTTCAAAACTTTACTAATTTGTCAGCGGGTCAAAGATCAGAGCTAACTAGACAAGCAGCAACACTAGAGAGATTTGGCGTCAACACAACAACTCTTGCGGGAGCATTTAGAAATTTAAATCAAGGTAGCGGACAAACTACAGATCAAATAATAAGAACAACAACGGAATTAACAAAGTTCGGTCAAGCCCTTGGCGTCGGTCCAAACAAGATGCTAGAAGATTTAAACCAAAACTTTGACATTATAGCCACTCATGGCGGTAAAAGAGGCATAGAAATATTCAAGGAATTGGCTGTTGTGGCAAAGAGGGCTGGTGTAGAAATGAACGACCTTTTAACCGTTGGTAAGAAATTTGATACATTTGAAGGTGCAATGGAAAGCGCAGGAAAATTAAACTTTATTCTTGGTGGACCCCTT
>CERA01012918.1_pt1 | contig 10666 bp, 9 predicted proteins | sample 530881 | NCBI WGS metagenome assembly CERA01 (sample SAMEA2621061, study PRJEB7988) | marine metagenome | biome: marine biome (ENVO:00000447); feature: deep chlorophyll maximum layer (ENVO:xxxxxxxx); material: "saline water (ENVO:00002010), including plankton (ENVO:xxxxxxxx)" | depth 50 m
GGAATAGGCACTACGAGTCCGTTGAATAAACTACAGGTTGACCATACTGGTGTTGATGGTGACAACGGAATAATGGTCGTCAGAGCCGACTCAACAACTGGCAACAACGACATACTCGGAGGCATTGGTTTCGATTCGACTGATGGCAATGTACCAAGCAGTGTGTTTGAGGCATCTGCTGCTATTGTTGCTAAAGCGAGGCAAGACCACAGTGCGACTGCCAAAGGCGGATACATGGAGTTCAGGTACTCATCATCAAGCAAAGCCCAAGATGCATCGAACACTTGTGGTATGACAATGATAGATGGTAAGTTGGCCGTGAACAATGGTGGTTCGCACCCATTGACCACTCTAACACTATACCATAATGGTGGGGATTTCAACGACGGTCTGACAATCATCAGAAACACTACAACTGTCGCTTCCGGTGATTTACTCGGTGCGATTGGTTTTGATGGTAAGGATGGTAATGCGCCTTCAAGAGCAACAGAGGCATCAGCAGGTATCGCTGCTTATGCTTCTCAAGACCATTCGGTTGATGACAAGGGAGGGCATCTGACATTCTTCACTGCACCTAATGACCAAGCCGATGACACTGCTTCCCTTGAGAGAATGCGTATCAATTCGGAGGGCAATGTCGGAATAGGCACTACGAGTCCTGACCAATTGCTTCATGTCGTAGGCTCTTCCAATGACGATACCGTTGCGCTATTCTCAACCACAGGGGGAACGAGTGGTAGCACACAGGGAAGCGTTCACATCGGTCTGAGCCATTTCAGTAGCGATGCCAACCCCTCGGTGAGAATAGGGGCGGAGGAAAACGGAACAGGTAGTTATCAAGCCGCCATGACCTTCGGAACTAGGAGTGCGACTTCCGATGCCGCACCTGCTGAGAGGATGAGGATAACCCATGATGGTAAAGTCGGAATAGGCACTACAAGTCCTTCTTACACTTTGCACGTAGTGGATGAAGATGCACGAATCATGGCAGAGGATGGCTCATCAGGGATACAGGGTGGTCTCAAGGTAGGTAACAATGCAGGTAATGTAGGGACATTCACCAACTCCAACTTCAACATAGTATCGAATGACACTGTAAGGATAGGTGTAGCAAGTGGCGGTGCGATTACATTCAATGGAGAATACACATTCCCCACATCAGACGGTGATGCTAACCAAGTGTTACAGACAGATGGCAGTGGTACACTCTCCTTTGCTTCGGTGAGTGGTGGTGGTTCTGGAGACATTACTGGCGTAACTGCCGGAACGGGGCTATCGGGTGGTGGTTCAAGCGGTGGCGTGACTCTTGATTTGGATGTTGATGGCCTTACAGATATAGGTGCAAGTATCCAAGATGCAGATTTACTCATTATAGATGACGGAGCAGGTGGTACTACTCGTAAGACCACGATGGGTAGAGTAAAGACATGGATAGGCGACAATGTATCGGAGATAAGAATCAGGGATGCAAGGAACGAGGGAGCAACAACAAGTTCCGAAATGACACCGACAGAGTTTGCAGACAAATCTGCAACCTTCACATTCTCAGACGATGTTACAAACGCTACTAATGCTTGGGATTCTATTCTCACAATGAAGGGATGGTCTGACAATTACAGGGCATGGCAGTTATTCTCTGCCGCAGACGCAGGTAGTACTAGCGTTGATACTGAGCCTCTTTACTTTAGGACAGGGGAGGCCGATGAAAATAGCGGCAATTGGGGAGCAAGGAGAGAGGTTCTCACATTCCCCGGAACTACGCCAAACGCAGATGGTAGTGCAAATCAAGTGCTTGTCACAAACGGTAGTGGAACATTGTCTTGGACTGACATACCCGTAGGCGATATTACAGGAGTCACCGCAGGAACTGGATTAACAGGTGGCGGAAGCAGTGGAGCAGTAACAGTCAATGTTATTGGTGGAACTGGTATAACTGCAAATGCAAATGATGTAGCGGTAACTGCTGCACAAACAGGTATTACTTCTGTATTGAATGCGTCATTAAAAGTTGGTAGAGATGCAGATAATGAGATTCAATTTGATACTGATAACGAAGTAAGATTTAGAGTAGCAGGTGCTAATCAAATTAAAATCATAAACAATGCAGTAAATCCAGTTAGTGATAATGATATAGACTTAGGAACTTCATCTCTCAAATATAAAAACGCATACTTTGGATTAGTAGATGCTGAAAATATTAAAGTAAATGGCGGTCAAGGTTCTGATGGTCAAGTTCTAACTTCAACAGGAAGTGGTGTTGCTTGGGAAAATGCAAGTGGTGGTGGTTCTTCCACAGATTCGTTTATGATTTTCGGTGAGGAGTCAGATGACTATCTTGGCCCTGCTACAGCAGGTAACTCAAATGGATTCTCATTCTCATATGGTAACGGGGCACAGAACACTACCAAGTCATCAAGCGGTGTGGATTTCGGTATGCCTCTAGGATGCGATTGTACCCTTAAGGCACTATACATTCACTTTGGTAACAAAAACTCTAGGACAAATAGCACCAATATGAGTATAGATATATTCAAGAATCAATCGGGACTAAATGACCCGATGACAGGTAACGCTAGTGGTAGTGGTGGTAATGCATTCATCATGTCTAAGACTAACTACGATATTGATTTTGATGAGGGAGACACTTTCAACATAAGAGTAGAGTCACCGACCAGTTATTCTAACGCTACGCAAATTGGACCTGCTAGGTTTACAGCGTATTTTGAGAGGAGATGATAATTATGGGAGAGAATGTATGGAGCGCAGTAGATGGAACGACATGTAGAGCAAGCGATGTAATTATGAGTGTGGAACACTCTTATGATAAGTTAAGGGCTTCTAGGGATTCGGTAATGGAGAGGTATGTGGATTACTATCAATCTAAACCCTTACTCTATAATGCACTCACAGACTCACAGAAAACAGAGTTAGGAGAATACAGACAGGCTTTGTTAGACTTACCTGCTACTGTACTAGCAGCAGAGGGAAATGTCGTTATAACAGACTTGCCGGACTTCTTCCCTGCACAACCTAGTTTTATGAGTAGCCATCCTAATGGTATAATTCACACTTAGATTAAGACTCCTAGTCTTGCCATTATCTTCTCTAGTTTAGTCTGACTGTATGAGTGTGCTAGGTTGTATGCATATTCACTTGTGGATATCAATCTACCCACATGTATGTTCTCTTCTATTGGTATGTTATTGGATAATGCCCACGACACCAATGACTCTGTTCTCAAATTACCTTGTGCTTCATCCAAGGAGAAACAACCACCAAGTCCACCTACAGAGCAGTCGAACTGTCTGATACCTGAGTCATAGGCTGCTTTGATGTATTCTGTACTATCCTCATCAACGTGTAGATGTATGCTGAGATTGGGTGTGATTGCTTTTGCTCCACTACATAATGACGCTATACTCTCAGCAGTAGCATTACTATCTGTATCACATAGAACAATGTACTTTGCTATGTCTTTACCCCACTTCACGCAGTCTAGAACGGCTTTTTGAGATATACCTGTACTAAATGCACAACTAATGTATAACCTATTTATCGGTATATCCTTGCATTTATTTTGATATATACTCATTATATTCTCATATGTATTTTTCTGATTTAATTGGCTGAAATTGTCATGAGGGCTTATCACCACGTTCACTCTTTTCGCACCTAGTTCTATCGCTCTATCGAACCCTTTTTCATTTACCACCAGCAAGTCTCCTCCGGTTTTCTTGTACAGTTTACCACTTTCTCTCATTGGTAGTATAGAGGGGTGTACTAGACTGCCTACCTCTATACCCTCTATACCTGCTTTCTTTAGTTTCTTGATTAGTTTTACTTTTTTCCTCAGAGGGATGGCTCTTGGTAAACCCTGCAAACCATCTCTAGGACTCACTTCATACAGAGATATGGCACTCATTCACTATCCCTACTAGACCATACAAAATATATCAGCAACCCTGTTGTGGCCAGTAGAAGCAAGGGAAAGACTAACGGTATTTCCACTTGGATGTCATTGGACACAGCGTCTATCAGACGTTGGTCAACAATCATATCTCATCATCCCAGTCTTCAAAAATCTCATTCAAACATCGTATAAACATCGCAGTTTTTGTATATCCTCTCATATCAACTCACACCTCCACCAATCAAATCTTCTACACGTCTTTATTTTCTTCAAAGGTAAATCCATCAGTATCCCATATCCATCTTACTAGGCTTCTTCATCTCACGAATCTGCTGTGTAGCGAAGCGTATCTTCTGGGTGCTGTGTAGAGTCCAAAAGGAGTCTTTGGGTACTTTGAACTCCTCTTCGACTATACGACATAATTCGTACCTTGAACTGGTCCTCAAGTCTTCATCAATGTCCAAACCTAGGACTTGACTGACTTCTTCATCAGTGTATTTCACACGCTTATCTAACCACACGTAGAGGTTACCCATTATACTCATGAGTTTACGAGCAAACCATCTCCACAACATAGTAGTGTAGATTCTACACCGAAGGTAATTTATTGTTTCGCCTTCTTGTATACTGAATCCTGCCAGAAGTGACCACATTGCTTACATTGCCAGAGGTTAACTCTCCTCTTTTCGCCATCTTGATAACGAGCATTGAGTCTTCTTGGTATGTGCTTGTGACCACAAACGCGGCAAGTGACGTTTAGTTTGTCTAGTAGTCTTCCCATTATTCCACAGGTCTCCTACCAACGATATCGTCTATCCTTAGTAGGGCAGTGGTGACTTCTGTCGCACTAAGCACAGCCTGCTTGATTAGTTTGGTAGGCTCAAATATACCAGCGTCTCTCATGTTGGTGATACCACCATCAGTGACATCAGGCCCATGATACAGGTTGCCGTTCTGTATCTCGTGTCTCATCGCCAGCACTACATCCAGTGGGTCATGTCCTGCGTTCTCCGCTATGGTAGCAGGGATAACCTCTAGAGCGTCAGCAAAGGCCTCTATAGCCATCTGAGGCCTTCCACCCACACTAGCGCCATGATTCCTCAGATAAGAGGCCATAGCCACGAATGATGAGCCACCACCAGCAACCACCTTACCGTCTTCCTTGACGAGGCTGACCACACCCAGTGCGTCATCGAAGCCTCTCTCCACCTCATCCAGAGTGGATTGGGTAGCCCCTCTTAGAACTAGAGTGGATTGGTCACTGTCAACAATAGACTCCACGAATATGTACTGAACGTCATTGTGCTTCTGTCTCGATATCTTGACGAAGGCTGAGGCTTCTAGTTCCTCTGGAGTCTGTGCTACGCTGATGCCCAAGCATCCCCTCAGTGCCTTCATCACACTCTCAGGCACTCTTCTCACCACACCTATGCCGTTCTTTCTCAGATAGGCACACACGTGGTCATGTACACCATCCCTGACAAATACTACACCCTTGCCTTCCATTCTCATCACGATGTGCTGTGCACGCTCAAGCAGGTTATCTCTACCTGACTTCTGGAACTGCGAGTAGTCTGCTGCATTCAGTTGAACCTGTACATTCTCCTTGCTCTTCTCCTCCTCAAGCCCTGTGTTGAGCAGAAGGATGTTGGTCTCTTCATCCAAGTCATAGTCTAGCACGAAGTCCTTACTCACAATCACTCCGTTGAACAAGTAGGATTCCTCGATACTACCACCGGGTAGGCTGACGACCCTTACCTTGTCCACATCACCAGCAGCCATGACTGCATCCACACAGAGGGTGCTTACAATATCAGTAGCAGCCTCTACGGTCTTACCAGTGATTGCGGTCTTGGCTATGTCGTGTAGAACCTCATTACCTGTGTTCATTGACACTTCACTGTTCAGATAGTCTATTGCCATCTGAGATGCTTCACGATATCCTCTGCATATCACATTGGGGTGTAGACCCTTCTCAAACAACATCTCGCTGTTCGACAGTAGTTGACCTGCTAGCACCACAGTACTGGTAGTACCGTCGTAGCAGATGGTCTCCTGTGTCTTTGATATCTCTATCATCATCTTACCACCGGGATGTGCTACGTCTAACTCACGTAGGATAGTAGCACCATCGTTGGTGACTATCACGTTTCCAGCACCATCTACCATCATCTTGTCCATACCCATTGGTCCTAGTGTAGTGCGTACAGTCTCTACGATTGCCTTAGCAGCCCGTATATTCATCACTTGTGCATTGTTTGTCTTGTCATTATCGGTCATGTCCAATTCACCTCTATCTCTATCTCTTTTCCTGTATCCAAGGAAAGTGATTTTACTATACCATACTCAGCACCGTACTTGTACAACTCGTATGTGAGTTGTGCATCTTTCAAGCAGTACTCTGCTACCTCATTGTAATTACCCAAAGCCCACTGCTTTGGTGCATCTATACTCTGCATTATCTTACCTTCTTTCAAAGTACATTTAGTAAGTATATCTAATGATGTACCTATATTATCTGATAGTATTTTAGATGCTTTTGAAACTAGATTTTTAGTGTCTATAATTGTGTCAGCACTCTTAGACATAATATCACCAGCAGCCCAGCAGTCTAACGATTCTTTGATTACAGGTAAATCGAAACCAATGATGTTATGTCCTAAAATCTTACCACCTTTTTCTACATGTTCTGAAATATGATTACCTATATCTGTTGCATGTAATGGTAATACTTTTACACCATCTAACTGTATATCTTCATTACAAAATAAAGTAGCATTAGTACCATCCCAAGTAGCAATCACACTCATCTTGAATAGATTCTTATTATCCCATCCACCTATATCCCATGAGTAATTTATAGTCTCAATATCTAATGATAGAATGTCACTCATCGTTAGCACCCTCCTTCATTCGGAGATACACTACCTTGTTCTCCTTTACGGTGTCAAACATGTCTTTAGCGTACTTACCAAAGTGATTCCACCCAGTGCCTCTAGTGACTGAATTGAGTTTCATGTACGTCTGTATCACGTTGTTCTTCCTGTGCCAACCTGCTCCTCTGGAGTCATCGAAGTCTACGGCATCTGTGTTCTGATACGCTATTGCGAATCTCTTCTTATACTCAGACACCTCTGTCTTCTTGTATCCAACCTCAACCTCGTCCTCTAACCATAGAATCAGATTCTTGGTCAGGTCGTATAGAATGTCCTTAGCCATGTCAACGTGCTCTCCTGTCACTTCCCACGACTCGTCTAACATGGCCATGTGTGTTGCGAAGATGACTGTGTAGTTCTCAACAGCAGGCATGAATGAAGCCACCACATCACCGATACCCGGCCCTAGACCGTCTAGTAGAGAGTAGTAGTCTTCTATGGAGTCATACGCAGCAGCGTAGAAGTCATCTCCTGCTGTGAACATCTGATGCATATGAGACTGTAGTAGTTCCTCTTGGTCATACCTGTTCATAGTGTCCCAGTCAGAGAAGGATGTCTCACTGATGTTGAGCAGTCTGTCTCTCACCCTCTTAGTCAGCCCTTTGAAGTAATTCACTATGTCATCGTGCTCGACAGACAACTTGGGTATTTTCTTGAAAGCCATCTCCATCCTCTTCATGCTCACACCCATCCTCTTGTCTGTGTCCCAGTCTGCCCAGTACAGCAGAACCCTCTGGAAGATACCCTTAGTCAGAACGTACTCCTTGACACCCTTCGGTGGGAAAGTGGTAATCCACATTGACACCAATGACTCGGTTTCTATTCTACCGGCCTTAGTGTGTTTCACGAGTATGTTGTTGTTGCTACCTACAGGGTTGCAAGCAGACTGTAGATACAACACAGTCTCCTGACTGTGCTTGTTGGGGTTAAGTATGATTGAACCCTCATCGAAGTTGAGAGCCTTACGCCCATCTAACAGTCCTTCTTTGAGATGCTTGACTGTTTCACCATCAACAGTCTCTTCTTCCCATCCACCTATCAGAGCAGCGTCAGTCCCTGTAGTGTACATCTCAGTGGGTATCTCGGCCTCTCTACAGATGTCACCTATGAACTCCCAAGACACAGACTTACCAGACCTGCTAGGTTGAATCCAAAACACGTGCACACGTGGGTCTAGATGTGATGAACCCCAAGGTATCCTCACAAAAGGAACAGCAACCTGTCCCTGTAGGAAGAAGAAGGAAAGCATTCCCGGTATGTCGTTTTCCATTGATGTCTGTCTAAAGTGCTCCAAGTACCCCTTGAACAAAGGAAACTTCTGCACTGCTTGGTACTCTGAGTAGTGACGCATGAGTGACCCCAAACGGGGTCAGTACTTAATACATACTATGTATATACAAGACAGTCGTACATTATACACTTCTTTTTACCTTTCTCTCTACTACCATCTTCTCTTCAGATGTGAGTGCCTGCACTATTCTACCACGCAGTACATCACCTAGACCCTTTATCTTCTTCAGAGATTCAGGGAAGCACATCTCCTCTATGCTTCCACACTCTTCTAGAATCCTATCAGCCATGTCTTTGCCTATACCGGGTATTGCCAGTAGCATGTCGGCTCTGATATCGTTTGATGCCACTCTTCGTATTGTCCTAGCACCGTGGCTAGACGCTGGTTTGTGCAACTTGTTGTGGAGTTTGGTAATGAACAAAGCAGCCTCACTGACGTTTGGTGTGTAGAATACTTGACACTCAAAGTCACTCATGATGCGTGCTATAGTACCAGTCAACTCATTCTGTATCCTAGTGTATGTCACCTTCTTGCCTGTCTTCTTAGCCATAGCAACATACTTGTCTATACCACCGTGTATGACTAAGAAGAAGCGTTGGTAGTTGATGTCCATGTTCTCCAGTTGCCTCCATAGATGACCACTGTGACTGGATAGAAATAGGTCGTTGATGCTCTTGGCCTCAACACAAGCCTCACCTAGAAGATAGTCCCCCACCACTAGCGGTTTTCTTATCACAGACAAACCTGCTTTCTCCGCCTTACGTATTACTGAATCACACAGTACACCCCGTTCATTGCTGTCAACAATCATAGCAGGTCTTCTCATTCTCTTTCCCTCCTAGCATGTATCTTACATAGTTTCTTAGATGCACCTGTTATTCTGAAACAACACTGAGTACCTGCATTTGTGATAGCCTGACATCTGTGTTCTGGTGGCGGGTGTGTGAAACATCGTTGACATAAATTGGTAAAGGCCTTCCTGTTACCATTCCTACTAGGTAGTTTCTTTCCACATTCTTTACACATTCTTCTGGCATTCATTCAATCATCCTCCGCTGTTCCGTCATAGTATCTACACCTTCCAGTGCAAACACCGTCGTGTATTAGGGTGCGACAAGTCGCTGGGATATACCCGTTGTTGCCACCACTACCCATAACTATGCTCTTGACTTGATGTCTAGTGACTGAGGGGTTGAAGTCAACCCACTCCTGCGCCTCTATGATATCGACAATCTGGTTTACATGGCTCTGCTTCTCCTCTAATGAAGGGTACTCAGGTGGGAAGAACCATCTCAATCTACCTGCTAGATATGATGCGAAGTGAACCCTAGCCTTGTGTGTGGGGTTACCACCACCCATCGCTGACTGTGCTAGGCATGGTAGAATAATCATATTGTCAATGGCAAGTTCAGGTAAGTCGATGTTCTTGTACTCCTTACCCTTGAACTTCTTACTTCTCTTTTTGATTTGTAGTTTGACAGTCTCAGTGCCGTGCTTGATAAAACCAGAACGTGACTCTTGTGACATTTCTATGAGGTCATCATGGTTGCACGTCATCACTTCATGGGAAGTAAGAGGGATTGTCCAGCAGCCTCTTCTGCTGTTGTAGGAGTTAGGTATCCTAATCATACCAGCAGTATCGAAGGCAACAGTGGGGTCGTTGCAGTACAAGTCTAACTTCTTGTGCCAGTCAGAGAGGAGGACTCTTCCTGCTTCCTTGACCATGGCAACGTCGTATCCTGTGGAGGGTGTGTGGGTCTTGCTAAGTGGTATCCAAAAATGAAAACCACCACCACTAAACCAAATATAGTGGATTTTGTTGCTGCTTTTTAAGTGGGTGTGGAGTGTACGCACTTGCTCTTGCATCTCGTCAAACGGCACATCCTCACCTTTCTTCCTGAAGTTCTTGCAATCAAAGTCACACACGAAGTGTCTGATGATTGGCGTGTTGTAGTCAACCCTGTGGTTTCGAGGTGGGGTCAGGCTTCTGTATCCATACGCAGTGAAGTATACATTGCCACTCCCGTTCTTTCCTCTCCAATAACTCTCAAGTTCCTCGGAGTTCTTCACCAGTCTCCTGAAACCCTTGTTACCATCAGAGTTCAATTCAAGAACTTCTCTTGGGAAGTCCAGTGTGATGAAACTCATCCTAATCCTTCTGCCTTAGGTGTTCCATTTTTACTTCCACGTCATCAATCATGTCACTAACGATACCCCCAATGTCAGGATTGTTCAGTAGAGTCTTGCTGATTGCTATGTCTAGATAGTCATGCTTCTCACCCTCAGGTGGTTGTACTCCTATGTCACCATACTCGTGTAGTGTAGTTTGTCTGCTTAATGCGATAGTATAGTGCTCTCTACCTATCATCTTCATACTGACATTCACATTCATGTATGGTACTAATCTAGACACTACCCCTGTCAAGACTTTCTCTAGCATTCTCTGGCAATTTCTTCTCTCTTCATTATCTTCTCTGTTCATTCTAACTCCTCCAATGTCCACGCAGGACAGATATCGAGAAAGTCGCA
>CERA01000640.1_pt1 | contig 10651 bp, 13 predicted proteins | sample 530881 | NCBI WGS metagenome assembly CERA01 (sample SAMEA2621061, study PRJEB7988) | marine metagenome | biome: marine biome (ENVO:00000447); feature: deep chlorophyll maximum layer (ENVO:xxxxxxxx); material: "saline water (ENVO:00002010), including plankton (ENVO:xxxxxxxx)" | depth 50 m
ACCTTACTCATCTAAAACACCCCTAAATGATGCCTTAACTACCTTGATTGTTGTTTCTGTATAACCAAAAGATTTTGTTAGTCTCATCCAATCACCTTTAGCGTTGTGAATCAATCTAACATCTTGAGGTGCTATACCTAATTTTTTAGAAATAGTGGCAATATCTTCACTAGACTCTATTGATAATTTTGAGTTTGTTAAATGCTTCAAAACACTATCATCACTTAGTGCATCTTTCATCTGTACATCCTCTAACGCTTTTACAATTCTGTCCTGTGCGCTAGACATGTTAGTACCCCCCTTAGTGAACTGACTTAAAAAAGTCTGCTGTGGGTCTGAAAAAGTTTGCCTATATCTAGCGATATTCTCAGGGGTCGAAACTTTTTGTCCACCTGCCGCAGCAATACGTTGTAATTGCTCATCACTCATTCCAGCAGCCGCCATCCTTGTTGCTGCTGCGCCCGGAGGTAAAGGTATCGGGCCTTGACGTTGTTGTGTCTGTGGGGGTTGAGGTTGCATCACCGCTTGTTGTTCTAATATTGGATTTTTATTAGTTTGAATTGTATTTCCCATTGTTCGACTTGCAGTATCATCTAATGCTGGTGAATTATATGTGGCTTGATAAGGAACATAATCAGCCAATGTACCACCTTGATACCTACCACCTGTTACTGAATGTGTTGATGTTGCTTGTGTTGGTAGGGCTTCAGGTAAAGGAACTCTAACATTATGTCCTTGTGCTTCACCTAGATAATCATGCAAGGCTTCTATTACTCTTCTTCTTTCCGCTGTGAGTTCAGGTGCTTCTTGTCTCAAACTTATTCCATGTTTTGCTGCTAACTCAGGGCTTAATTCTGAATCTCTAAGTTTAGTGTTTCCAACCATGTTTCCTATTTCTTCATTTTTACCTGCTAACATAGCCAAAGCATAAATATTTCCAGCGGTATGATGAGTGCCTCTTCTTCCATTCATAGTTCCGATTGTACTTCTATAACTATCAAAACCCATTGTGTTTTCTAATTCTTCTTCGGTGGGTACACCTGTGTGAAGTTCAGTATAAGCATTCATAAGTTTTTGATGAGCAGAATGTTTTTTGGTACTACCATTTAATTTATTAAAAGCAGAAGTACCTTGTAATTCACTTAGTAATTGTTGTCTCATGTTCGGGTCTAACACCCACTCAGCAAGCCTTTTTCCCTTAAACATCGTATTCATTAAAGCAGGGTGTTGTATAGGGTTTAATGATTGTTTTATTCTTCCTGTGGCTAAAGCATCCCCAACTCGGTCAGGGTGAAAAGTATCTAAAAGTTCATTCATCACAACAGAATAAGCCCCACCTTCTGTACTTCCACCTTTTCTAGTTTTTAATCTATAGAAATCATTCGGTAGTTTATGTGCTGCACCTGAATGTGCGCTTAGTCCTTCTATGCTTCTATCAACACTATGACCTAAATCAGTTAAACCTGCAATCATTTCTTCATTAGCAGCGTGTCCTTTCCCTCCTTCAAAATGCCCGGATGGGAACACATTTCCACTAAGTACATTATGACCTTCTTTCGGATGAACGGCGTAAGAAAGTAGATTTCTTTTAATGTGTGGATATTTTAGAAAGTGTGATGATTTACCACCAATTCTTTGTGGGTCTATTCCTTTTTCTATTGCAATATTTCTCAAATGTTTTTGAAAAGGTACAGATAAAGAATCAATGAATGTCCCAAAAGGACTTCTTTGCTTGTGGTAATTTGTGTACCCCGTTACTAATTTTTTTCCTCCACCGTGTTCTATGTAATGTTGTCTTGCGCCTTCTTCATTATTACCTTGATAATCACTAAGTGCAATTTTTCTCCATGCAGGGTCATAAAAATTAGGTAAATGGTTTTCTACATTTGCGTGTTCAGCGTTTGTGCGTTTTATCGCTTCATCTATATCATCTATAGGACACCCACCCACACCTGCTTTTCTAAGTAAATTACCATAATGATGTGCAACCCCATCTATACCATGATAATGTGTTCCACCAAAATCATCTTTCCACACAGGTATTATTTTTCCACTATCTGTTTTTTCTAAATCAAATCCACCTTTGATTAGATTACCAACACCCGGCATTCCTGTGTCTTTCTCTCCATGTCCACCTGTATGAGCAAAAGGAGGTGCATGTAATTCAGGAAACTTAGGGTCAGGAGAATTAAATGATTCTTCAGGGGGGTGTCTTTGTGCGTGGTATTGCCCATCCCATGCAATTACGTTTCCATCGCTTTTCTTTAGGTTTGTAGAATATAGCATTATGTAATTCATGGAGTTGGGCCTCCACGATTTTCAGGGTGAACACCAAAAGCCTGAGAATCATTTGTAGCATCTTCAGTTGCCCCCTCAGGTCTTGATGTAGTTCTAAAACTAGCAGAATTATATTTCGGTTTATCTTCACCTGCCCCACTAGTGTCTTTTGTACCCATACCCTTTGATGTCGTGTCTTTAGTTTTCAAAGCCCTTTTCATTTGTCTTACTAAACTTCTCAATTCAACTATGTCTGCATGAGTTGGCCCTGCTTTTAACAGATTACTAACCGCCACTAAATCAGAACTCATTTGTATTTGTGATGGGTCTTGAATAGGTGGTTGTGGTGGTGGCATAGGTGGTGCTGATACAGCAACAGGCGGTGCGCCCATTCTCCTAAGCCCCATTTTTCCAACCGATAAACCAGCAGATGGTGTGCTTCTTCTATTTAGATGAGGTACTGAGGGGGCTGATGACATTCTTGGTGAATGGATTCTTGGTCTTTTCACCCCAACCCCCGCAGGTAATCTACCACCACCCGTTGGCCCTGCGAAATATTTACGTTGTCCGAATCTTCTTTGTGATGCGGTTGGTACTCTAACATTACCTACTCTTTTCCTCGCTTCCATTGTGCCTTGATATTCTCTATATTTAGCGGGGTCTTTAGAAAGCGGTTGTTTGACTTTTCTACCTCTATGGCTTCTCTCCACAGCCACATCTGCTAACTCTAAACCTGTTTTTTTACCTTGTTTAATAGATGAACGTAAAGCCTTATCTCTTCTTCCTGTAGAGCCTTTTGGCCCTAGACTACCACCCGGTGGTGTGTCAAACTGACCTGTTGATGGTCGCCATTTCTTGTTTCGTTCTTTGGCTCTTCTTTTTTCCATTTCTTTTTCTGTGGCTTTCAACAAAGTAGACCAAGCATCAGACATAGGCTCACCTGTCATAACATCTTGCCAATATGGGTCATGATAACTAGGTTGTTCTATTTTAGAAGTTGGTGAAACAGTTTGTTGCCAACTACCATCTGTATTATTAGGTTCATATTCTTCTTGATAAGTGTCTCCAAAAGGGTCTACATTAGTAGGATTTTCTTCTTGTCTATTTTCAAACTCATCTATTAGAGCATCTAATTCTTCTGCATTATTTTCTGAAGGTGGTAATGGATAGTTAGCGTTGAACATTTGTATTTTCATATTAAGTTCTTGATTGGATAATAAAGCAAGTGGTCTATCTTCTTTCATCAAAGTAGACCAAGCATCAGACATAGGCTCTCCTGTAGAAATATTACTACCAATACCTAATTCATTCATCATTCTTTCTAATTCAGGGCTAACAGGTTCTCTAAACACCTTTTCTTGTTTAACAGGTGCTGGTTTAGGTTCTTCATCAGGTAAGTTTTGTGCTTGTGTGTATCTTGACATATTAGATAAAGCATCCATATAATTTTCATGGTCTAATGCTTGCACTAAATCCATACCTTCTAAACCTGTAATATCTTTTTGTCTAGATGTAAGATTTCTAAATGTAGGTTGACCTGTACTGATATTCATACCTTTTTCACCGGGTACAATAGAAGTATATCTTCTATCTCCTTTTTCACCACGTTTATCTTTTGTCGTTTGAGAAATAGGCATATAATTACTTAAATCTCTAGTCATAGTTGTTTTAGGAATATTAAGACTGTTTCCATGTTTATCTAACGCTCGTTTAACAGCCACTAAATCTCTTTTTTGTGCTTCAGTCAAACTACGTTCTAAACCAAGTGTGCCTGTAAGTGCTTGCATTAGCAACTCTTTAGGTGTTTTTCTTTTTGTTACAGCAACATCCTTCTGTCTAGTTGTAGGCATAAAACTTCTATCACTACCAACACCTCTTCTACCATATTTACCCATTTTAAGTAATTGAATAATGTCCATACTTTCTCCCATAGCAAATAAATTACCAGCGGCTGCACCCGGCCCTTTTGCACCCATAGCAAGACTAGTCTCAAAACCTAAATTACCCGGTGGGCCTGTTTGCGCAGAAAGTTCTCTATCCGCATCTATTTTTTCCGAGTCGTCTCTTTCTTCATCTTCTTCTTCAGGTAAATCACTAGGTTTTATACGAATATGTTTTATTTTATTTCTCTTCTCTTTTGTTTTTTCTTTTTCTTGGAGTTTTCTTTCATATTTATCATCACGAACTTTTCCATCCTCCATACCATAAGTGTCCTCTTCGTGATTATTTCGGTACATATGGGAAGATTCTGAACGTGGTGAATACATTCTTGTGTCTGTACCCGTACCTGTCATTCCCGACTTGGAAATGTACACCCTACGGTCAGTCATAGTCTAGCCCCGCATATACTTTTATTTCATTGTTGAGTTTATTAGAGAGTCTATGATAGAACTCTATGACAAAATTAGGACTTACAAAACACCTAGCCATTGTATCACAAAGATATTCAAAATTAGATAATTCTTTTCTCAATTCAGCACGAATATCAAAAACTTCTTTTGGTTCGTCACTTTGTTGTAATCGTGTGGTTAAATCTACTATTCTTATTATACAATCTACATTTTCTAATTTATTGTTATAAGAATTAAAATGATGATAATTAAACTTCTCTATTACATTAACACAATAATCTAAAAATAAAGGTAAATCACTATCGTGTAATGAATTATCAGAATTATAATGTCTATGACCGGGATGTGTTATTTGCATTAAATCTCCTATAGAAATCAAGTGGCATCCTCTCCGCTTTCCAATAAAGACTCTCTAATTCTCTTCCACGTTTCAGGTGATTCTTTAGACAGTTCTACTTTCAACACGTTGATTGTTTGATTAATTTGTGGGGTTTCATTTTTAGTACCCCATTGTTCTTCCATTTTCATTAAGTCTTTAATAGATTCTCTAACTTCTTTGTGTAAACTTACAGCATCTTTTACAAAACCATCTTCATGTACACTAGTTTCATCAAGATAAGTGTTAAGTCTTTGATTTAGCCTTTCAACATTTCCTCTTAGAGTTGTCATTTCCGTTCCGACTTGAATTGCGACCTCAGTTGCTGCTGATTTTTGAACCAACGGCTGAAAATGAAACTTCATGTGATGGTACACACTATTTTCCGGTATTTCTAATTCTTCTGCTATGGCTTCAGATTCTGTTCCATCAGCAAAATATCGAGATTCATACTCTGCTCTTTTTGGGTCTGTACATATTTTACAAGTATGGTTTGATGCTAAATGAAACTCACCCATGTGATTTCGATAATGCCTTTCGGCAGTATTGGTTCTCCAACCCATTTCCTTATCTATTTGTTTAGGATTCATGTCTCCATTTAACAAGGCTTCTTCATATACTTCTCTTTCAGATGACATACAAAAAGAGCATGAGCGTTTGGTTACGGCATCCCCCATGCAATAGACGATGAGGCGTACGTTTGATAATACTATCTAGTTATTCTAGCATAAACCGTGGTCAAAAGAATAAAAGATACGAAAATACCAATCATATACATAGATGTTTCAGATGCAGTTAATTCTCCACCTTTGAATAAAAGAATTAGTAATCCAACAATCATAGCACTAATTAATTGTACCATTACCATATCTATAATCACACTTCTCTTTGGAGAGAAAAAGTGCATGGAAACTTCTGCAAACTCTTTTGGTATATATTCTGTCGGGGTTATTCTCATCTAATCACCTCAATCCAAAGAAACTGCGAGCAGTTGTACCCATAGCATTACCCGCATTTTCTAGGAAAGTTTGGTCTGTTAAAGCACCTGTGAGTGCAGTTTGTAACAGACTTTGTTCGGAGATAGCAATTATTCTATCTCTTTCTTGTAAAGCAGATGTAACTGCTTGTTGTGAAATATTTTGTAAAGTGTTCAATTGTGCTATTATGTTTTCAGCAGAAAGAGTTTGTAAATCACTAGGTAAAGAAGATACATCCATTTTCATATTTCCATCATCATCTATTTTGAAAGTTGAGTTTTTTAATACATTCAACAAAGAAAACGCTGTAATGTTAGAAATCATTTCTACAAATATAGGCATACTTTGTCCAATGAAAAATCTATCAATAGGTTGTATTGTATTCATCATCGCTGCAAGTATCTGTGTTTCTGAGGGAGGGGCTATAGGTGCTTGAGCGTGGGCGGGATTAAAACCAGCACCTTGCAACATTCCGCCCATAAGGGGATTCATTTGTTGACTTTGTTGAGCACCAAAAGGATTAGTTGACGGTGTTGCAGCACCTAATCCCAAACCTGTAAAGCCATTGTTTTGAGTTTGGTTTGTACCTATTCCTAATGTCATTGTTGTGCCACCTCTTGATTAGGGGGAACAGGTATCATGGTTTGAGGCTGTTGGTTTACATTAGGTATATTGGCTTGATTTAACATGTTAGAAAAAGCGGGTGTGGGTAGTGAGGCTTCAAGTATTTCTTTTTGAAACATTCTCATATCAAATTGTATCATAGTAATATCATTATTACCACTTTCAGGGTTTGGTATATGCCAAATATTTATTCCTTTTGATTTATTAGAATCTTTTTGTATCTCTTCAAAAAAAACTTGATATTTTTCAACTAAACTATGAGTGGGTTGTGTTGTGCCTGTCAAGGCTGTAACAGGAACTGTTACTAAACTAACACCTTTTTTCATTTTATCTCTAAACCTAGATGGTTTTAACTCATCTTCTTTTTCTTGTTCTGCTTCCCATTTACATAACAAATGATAAAGGTGTAAATGCTCAGGACAATATGTACCTTTCATTCTTCTACCACTAGTTACTTTATCTTGTGCTAAGAAAGCCTCTACTTCTCCTGTGATTGGGTTATTCCAATACATTTCCCAAAGACTTCTTCCTGTTTCATCATCAGTTATTCTTTGATATAAATTATCAGTTTTGATTAATTCTGCACAATCACAACCATCTACAACACAAAGATTAGTTTGTTTGTTGTAAATATATTTTCTTCCAAACAACCTAGCCGGGCTTAACCAAAATCTTTTTGCTGGTGCTAACAAACGATAGGCTTGTTTTATGTCTTGTTTTCGTGCTTTTCTTGGGTCAGGATGTGTGCTAGGATAAAAATTAACTTTTGGCACTTCAAGATTTTTGGTTTGTGCAATAGTTTGCATTTGTTGTTGAGCAACAGCCTGTTCCATTAAAGCAGCATAATTTAAGTTACGATTTCCTTGTTGTGATAAAGCCACCATAGCAGCATCGTTCACAGCCGCTAAAGACTGTGTAGGTTGTAACCTTGTGCCTGTAACAGCACGATACATATTGTCGGGTACGTCTAAAACCATAACTATCCCTCAGGCTTAACCTTGATATACAATTCCCCATTTTCACTAGTTTCTAGTCTCCAAAACAGTTTTTTGCCTGATTTTAGGCCAAATTGTTCAACTATCCAAGAAGGTACTGTAGTTCTCAAACTCTTAGAGCCACCACCTGTGCCTACTAATGTTGTTTTATTCCTACTCATTTTTCCACCTACGAAGTTAAAAGTTCTATCAATGTTGGCTCAACATTCCAACCTATTCTAGTAGCCATAAAAGACCTTTTAGTTGGTACACCTGCTTTTTGTAAACGAATTAAATCATCTCTAAAAGGGTCAAATATTTTATGTTCACCAATTCTCCCTTGAGGCCATAACCTAGCAGCAGTATCATCAAAATATCTATCCGCTTTGTTAGCAACTAACATAATCACCTTAGGAGAATATTTTCTACCCTTCCACCAAGCCTTCAAGTTTCTATAACGATACTGTCTTTGAATTATATTGTCTACTAAGAATGTAAATCCAGCAACTTGTTCCATCCCTTCTCCACCACCTTTGAATGCTCTATCATCAAACATGTAAACAACCGCTTCGACTTGTCTTGCTACAGCATCATCCATCCAAAGATTCCAAAATCTTTGTTGCCCTCCCATATCAGCAGAATGAACTAACCTTCTTTCACCTTGCCATTTTACTCTTTTTCTTGTGGGTTTTGGTAAAAGGAACTTGCCTAATATTTTAGTGTGAGAAGTTCTTTCATCTTCAGGTATTTCTTCCATTTCACCCGGTGTTGTCATGTATCTATCAAGAGTGGTTTTACCCACCATACTAGTACCATAAACTCCTACTTTTCTAGGTCGCCAAGAATTGTATAGATTTTGTCCAAAAAGGGCAGCCCCCACCAATACGCTACCTGTCATTGACATTTATTCAACTCACTAAATCAGATAACCATTGTGCGAAATCAGCGACTTTTTCCAAAAACCACTCAACAGTCCAACCCCACAATGTGAAGTCTGTATAAGATTCAGCAGCACTAACACCTAAAGCAGTTACACTTGCTACAATAATTGTTCTAACCCAACCAATTGTCCATTCGTATGTGTTATCAAATGTATTTGCTAAATGCATGGCTCTAAGTGTTTCTTCTACAGAATCATCTTTTGGTGTTTTGAATATTTTACCCATCTAATTCAACTCTTGTATCTGAGGTCAGGTGTGCCATCCTTTTTCAACTTCATTGTTGGTTTTCCATCAGCAGGTGGTGTTGGCATAGTTTGAAGTGAATCTGCTAATTGATATATTTCATCTAAGTTTCTAGGTGGTACTACAGATTGAGGTTGTTGCGCTAAAGCATCTAACCCTAAACTCATAGCGCCCGAAGGAGTGCTATGTTGTTGTAATTCAGGAGGTGAAGTGGGTTGTTGAAAATATCCTGTCGGATTTTGCTTAAATGCGGCTAAATCTCTTTCTAGTTGCATTTCTTGTACCCTTAACTGAAGTTCCATTCTTCTTTGTTCATGGTCGCCTTGCATACCGCGAATCCTCATTTCATACTCTTTCTGACGATTTTGCATACTAACTCTTTGTCTCATTGATTGCTCAAAGAACATTTTGAATAAGTAAAATGCCACAATTTGAACTGCTAACGCTGCCATAGCATAGGTCATACCGTTGACCCATGAGTCTTGGCTTTCACCTGATGGTAACCAAATACCGGAGTCAAAAACTCCTACCGCCACTCCAATGAGTGCTGATTGTGCTAAAATCAGTCCTGTTAATCTTAATTCTGAGTTATCTATTTCTCCATCGGCATTCCAATCCATGATATGACCTCTTGCTTGACCGCAGTAGGGGTTAGTATAAGAAATCTACGAAAATGTTTTCATTATTTCATTGTTATTATATAACATATAAATATATTATTATTATATACATAAGTAATATTGAATAATTAAAATAATGCTATCAAAGCCTTCAACCAATTCGGCATAATAGAAAGAAAAGCGTTGGTAATCATATTTAACAATTCCAGCGTTTTAGTGCAGCACCCTTCGGTGTTAATTTCCCATCTTTACTAGTTGGGCCTTTACTTCCACCCATTCTAGCACAAAACGATTTTCTTCTTTTTGCTGCTTTACTACCGGGTTTTAGTGAACTTGGTTTTTTAGTAACAGGTCTTTTCAGGTTAGCACCTGTTTCTCTTTTTGCTTTGGCTCGACCTTTGGCATTTAGTCCACCACTTCTACTATGTCTGTTTGGGTTGTAACCATGAAATGGTTTTGATTTCTTTTTTGCTTTCTCAAAAACAGAATCTAACAATGCTGCTGATGCTTGTTGCATAGGTGTGCAACAATCACATGTGTCAAAATCATTCATTTCTAATACCCCTCATATTGAAAATCTTCTAACATATGTTGATATTGGTTCTCTTCTTCTTGTGGGTTTTGTTCTCTACCCTTTTGATTCATCACATCGCGTGGTTGTTCATTTCCTGTTTCATTAATCATGTCTTGTATCATTCTTTGTTCACGGGTTTTCTGTCTTTCGTTAGTAAAAGAAATTGGCCCGGTGTTTGGCCTTCTGTTCAGACTTAATTTTTTTCTTTCTGTTGATGCTTTGAGTATATCCCACGCTGCGGAGAAAGCACTCATGTCGCTTCGCATAGCGTAGTCTGTCTTAACAATTGTTGGTTTCCCACCCACACCTTGTTTTTTTGCACGTTTTCTTTTTGTGGCTGCTTGTTTTTGTCCACTACTCATAGAACCTGATGTTTTTGGTGTATCACTTGAAACTTTCACAGAAGGTCTACACTTAGGATAACCCTTACCTGAAAGTTTTGCTTTGCTCCTTCCACAAGGTGGATGTTTCCCATCTTTGTCTTTTCTTGAAACGTCTACCCACTTTTCCTTAAACCAACGATTTAAGTTTTTTACAATGAGCACATCATGACAAGTACATCGTGTCATATAACTCCAACCATTTTCTTAATGCTCTTTTGTTTATCCATTAACGCATAACAAGGACACTTGGGTGATTTTGGAGAACAATTCATTACACCTTTTATCATACAAACACAAGGTGTTTTTTCAGT
>CERA01005655.1_pt1 | contig 10616 bp, 8 predicted proteins | sample 530881 | NCBI WGS metagenome assembly CERA01 (sample SAMEA2621061, study PRJEB7988) | marine metagenome | biome: marine biome (ENVO:00000447); feature: deep chlorophyll maximum layer (ENVO:xxxxxxxx); material: "saline water (ENVO:00002010), including plankton (ENVO:xxxxxxxx)" | depth 50 m
GGTTGGGCTGTTCATTACTCAGATAACGCAGGAATGTAAATATGTGGGGTGCAATCTTTGGAGCTATTGGTCTAGCAGTTAGTGTCGCCGGTACTATTGGTGGACTTCTTAAACAAAACAAAGCTGCTGATCGTATGGAAGACGCTGCCCAAGCTCAACAAAGAGCTATGGAGCTTCAACAAAAAAGAAACAAATTAGAAGTGCGTAGATCAAAACTAAAAGTAATTAGAGAGACACGTATTAAACGTGCGTCTGCTGTAGCTAGAGCGCAAGCACAAACAGGTGGATTTGGAGGTTCTTTGCAAGGTGGAGTAGGTAGTATAATTTCTCAAGGTAGCGCACAGTTTGGTTTCTTACAACAATCGAGTGCTTTTAATTTAGCTGCACGTAGAGAAATGCAACAATCTACAATTTTTAATAATCAAGCTGTACAGTTAAGAAATGAAGCAAGCTTGTTCCAAGGTATAGGCTCTATTGGTGGAAGCATATTTAATGCACGGACTGATCTTTCTAAGATTGGTAAGCAGTTAGGGATACTAACGTAATGATAGAAATTGAAGCTATTGGTGAAGGTCCAACGATTACGTCAGTTGAGAATACTTTATCAGAACCTAATGAAAGGGATACACGGTTAGCTACATTAGCTGCTATTGCTGATGAAAGAATTAATGGAACAACTGCTCAACCATTTGCAGATTGGTTAAGAATTACACACCAACCTAATGGTGAACTTGAAGCTCGTAAAATGTTAGGACTAAGTAAAATTAACCAAGACATAGATAACTTTCTTTTAAGTGAAGCTGATGAACCTGTAGCTACTCCACAAGAAATGTTTGATATTTTACAAGCTAAACAACAAGTAAATGTTCAAGAAGCTTATAGAAATATTTTAGAAACTGAGACGGCTGCAACTTTAACAGATCAATCTATGTCTGATCCTGTTCGTGGTGCTGTAATTGAAGCAGAAGAATTAAGTGTTGAAGAATCCCAACAACTTTTAAGTATGGATCGTTCTGAAAATTTAACAGCAGCTTTGTTAAAGTTAAACAATCTTCAAATGAAGTATGCTAAAGAATTATTTGGTATAGGTCTTGATGTTAATTTAGCTAAACACTTAGCTATCCTTGTGCCTATGATGGATACATACGCTCAGTTTGCTAATGGTGAACGTAACATGGAAACATTAGGGGATGCATTGCGTAGAGAATCCTCAGAAATTTTTGATGGTCCTGATCCATTAGGTGCAGTAACACGTTTAGAAGAAAAATTAAATAACTCTGATTTACCTACTTTATTTAAATTAGATTTAGTAAGCACTAAATCAATAGGAGAAGTTGAAGCTAGTATACGGTCTATTTTTGAAGTAGTTGATGCAACTGGCGCGTTAGCTATTTTAGGTAAAAGTTTATCTGCACTAACTAAAGTAGGACGTTTATCACGTCTTGCTAAAGTAGCAGACAATCCTCAAGCATCAGTTAATACTGCAAAAGAATTAGCAGAACGAGCTAAACCAGGTAGTCCAAGTCCTCTTTCTGATGACGAGTTTGAAGAACTTATTGAAGGTGCTATTACTTCTAATGGAAAAGATTTTACTGATAATACGTCTGGTAGAGTTGCGGTTGTTCTTCAAGAACAAGCTGATGAACTAGACGCTATTAACATAATTCGTGGACAAAACTTTTTAAGTGAAGAAGAAAAACTACAAGCTATCGAAAAACTTAAAGTAGATATTAAACAAAGTTACCCTAATGTTACCGCTATTGATGTAGAGGATACAGATGATTTTGCAACTGTAGCTTTTAAACTAGGTACAGGAGAAGACAACTTATCTTCTTATGTAAGTATGGAAGCTGCCGTTAAAGCTGCTGAACGGTTAGGTATACAACCTGGATTTTATAAAGTAGAAAAAGCAGAAGGAGTTTACCATTTAAAAGTAGTCAGAGATATTAATGATATTGGGCAAGATGGTAAATCATTTTTAAAAGGTTTTGATTCTCCTAATGGATTAGTAACTCCATTATTTTTAAACAAATACCTAACAGGAAATAAAATTAATTTAAACTTTGCAGAAAGATTAGCAGATGGTGGTATTGTTGGTGTTAATGCTGCTGCATTATTAAATGAAATATTTAAAAACAGTAGTAAATTAATTACAAAACTTAGTAAAAACGAACGAACCTCTTTCGATGCTGTTATGAGACATACGCAAAACAATAATGGTGGTAGATGGTTAAGTGCTAAACAATTTGATGATTTTTTTAGTAGCCAGTTAGGTAGAAAAGCTACAGAAGATGAACAAATTGCGTATGGTGCAGCTATTCAATTGCATCGTGCAGATGAAGCTATTATTAACTCAGCTATTCGCAATGACTTTATTCAAAAAGGTTTTCAAGAAATTGGTATAGCTGGTGTAAGGGATAATAAAACTATTGGTAAAGTTATTCCTGCATTTGATCGTAAAAATTTAAAAAACATTAGCATCTTTGATGGTACTACAGGTAAACATTACCCTGTAGGTACAACCTCAAAAGGTTTAGTAGAGAAACTACTTAAAGAAGATAATTTAGTTCTTGTAAAGTATTTAGATGAAGTTCCTGTAGTACAAGGAAAAGGAAGTTTAACTGAAGCAGGAGTTAAAATAGGTATTACAATTGAAGATGAGTTTGCTTCGTTAGGTCAAGAGGCTATTAAAGCTCAATATGTAATTGCTAAAAAAACAAGTGTAGGTCAAACAGCATTACGACACAGACTTCTTAAGCATTTTGATGGGCCTCACAGAGAATATAAAGACCCATATTTTATTAAACAGTCTAAAACTTTAGACGGTACATTTTTAACTACTCGTACACATTTTAATGTTGGTTCTGAAAGCCAAGCATTAAAGTATGCTAACGAATATAACATTGCATTGGATTCTTTTCTAAGAGCAGAACGAGCTACTATAGGTAATGCTGCTAATAGTGGAGAACTTCAAGCTCAAGCAACTAAAGTAATACAAGAAAATACCCATTTTAGTTCTTGGGATGAAATGAAACAAGCCGTAGACTCTGGAAAAATAGAGCGTACACCTTTTGAAGCTTGGGGTGATGGAGCAGCTAAACCATACAATGCTACAACTATAGGTAAAACATCTAAAGACTACTCACCTGATGTTATGGATATTGATTCTGATTTTATGGGGTTATCAGAGACTACAAAAAAGTACATTAACTCTGGACAATTATATTATTCTGCACGAGGACAACATTTAAAATCTCCAGATGGTAAGTTAGCACCAGTTTTAGACGCACGAGAAATTTTAGAAAACTCAATTAAACATATTATTCATACCAGAGCATTTGGTGAGTACAAAGCTAGGCATGTAAAACAATGGGTGCAAACATACAAAGAGTATTTAGATACAGCTAGTGAAATACGCCCTGATTGGTATCACTTTACACATGGTAAATTTCGTACAGATAGAGATGTTCCAACAACTATTTCAACATCAGGAGAACGAGTACGAATTGGTTTAAATAGAACACTTCATGCTCAATCTTATGAGACTAAACGTTTAAATAATTGGAAATTAGAGTTAGCTAGTTACGCTACGGGAGATTCTACAGGAGTTTATGATAAGCTAAAACGTTCTGGCACAGAAGGACTATTAAAACTATTAGAAAGTGATCCTGTTACTGGATTAAGAGCATTAGTTTTTAAAACATTTTTAGGCATGATGGATGCTTCACAAGTTGTAGTTCAAACTGCTATGGCTCCTGCGGTTATGGGAGCTTTTCCAAGAATAGGTCCACAAGCATTGTCAATGCTTATTCCTTTACGGTTATCAACAATGGTTCCTGCCGGTGGTAAAGCTTTTGAGTACATTGCATCAGGAGTATCAACGTTAGGTTTAGTAGTAGGCAGAAAACCTATGAAGCCTAAAGATATTAAAGCAATGATGGAAGACATGCGTAAAAGTGGTGTTGATATTGTCGGTGGTTCTCAAGCGCAGTTGGATAATCCTTTTGATGGTAATTCTTTAACACCTTCTAAGATGCTTCAATACGGTAACAAAGCTTTAGATGTAGGTCTTATTCCTTTTAAAGAAGGTGAGCGTTTAAACCAAATGCTTGGGTTTAGTATTGCTTGGTTAAAACATTTTTCTAATACTGGTAAACGTCCTTCTGTTGATGAGTTAGGACGAGTATTAAATCAAGCTGAAACTATTGCTGGTAATATGAAAAGTTCTTCTAGAGCAGCTTGGCAAAGCGGTATTTCTAGTGTCCCTACTCAATTTCTGGCACATCCTATAAGAGTTATAGAAAACATTTTGTTTCAACAAGCGGGTGGTTTAAATAAAACACAAAGAGCAGGGTTTGTTACAGGAATTTTAGCAACATACGGTATGTCTGGTTTAGGTTTTGATGAAACTGGTGATAAAGCTGCTGAACTATATGCTGAAGCAACAGATCAAGAGCTAACACCTGAAATAATAAACGCTATAAAGAATGGTTGGGTAGGTCATGTCTTTGACAATTACGATATTTCAAGAGTACAGCCATTAAAAGATAATCCTATTAGTAAAGTATTTGAAAATATTGTTACAGATAAAAATTTTAAAATGTCAGACTTTGGACCTTCAATGAGTTTAGCTGGAGATGTAGGAACAGCTATTGGAGGAAGTCTTTTATTTCGAGGAATGTTAGAAGGTGTTATACAAATTGAAGATACTCCTGATTTAACAGCTACCTTTATGAAAGATATTTTTTCTAAGTTACCGGGACCATCACGATTGACGAAAGCTTGGAGTATGTACGCTTATGGTGAACTTAGAAACAAACGAGGTGATATTGTTGATGCACAAGACTATACTAACTTTGATGTAGCTATGCAAGCTTTGGGATTTCCACCTAAAGATAGTCGAGAAGCATCTAACATGGCTAGAAGTATAACTGAAATACGTCAAGCTATGAAACCTCATGTTAAAAGAGTAGTTCAGTTAAGTAAGAAATTTTTTGAGGCTGAAACTAAAGAAGAAGCAGCAAAAATTGCTAGGGAATACCAAGGATGGATTGAACTTTATAATGCACAGGACGCTCCTGTACGAATAGCTTTTAAAGATTCAGTTTACAATGGAATAAAAAATTTAAATAGGAATTTAACTCAAGAAAATTTAAGTCGATTGTACAAATTTTTTGGTAGAGATTATGTTAACAAACGTTTACCTAGGAGAGACTAATGGCTAAAGGATTTACTGATTATATATCGGATGCAGTAGCAAAAGACCAAGTGTTAGAATCAGGTCGGGCTACTGAAGCTGATAGAACGTTTCAAGGTAGGGCTATTGCTAACCTAGGTAAAACAATTATTGAAGGCGGGTCTGAACTGACAACAGAAGTCTATGAAAACAATTTGTTTCAGGAACTTAGTAACGCTAAAACTAGTGCTTTTAAAGAACTTCAAGCATACCATAAAAAAGGAACAACAGCAGTTAAACAAGGAAGAACTTCTGTATCTTTATTTAATGCATCGTTGCTTAATAAAGTTAATGAGATTGAAGCAAGATACCCAGGATTTAGTGAAGAAACAGAAAAAGCTAAACGACTAATGGGGATTAAACCTGTTGAAGATTTAGTTAAAGAACAGCAGCGTATTCAAGTACGCAATGAAACTTTATTATTTCAGTCAGCAAAAGAAAATGGTAATCTTGTTTTTGCATCAGATGGTAGTATTGATGTACCAGAAACTTTAAATTTACAAATAAAATATGATAATAACGCTAGAGAAATGGCAGAGTTACAAATAAAAGCTAAACGAGATGGAATACTTGAGCCAGAAAAACACAGTAAAGGGTTTTTAGAAGGCTTTGATACTTTAATTACTCATTCAAATTTACAGTTTGGTAAGGCAACTGCACAAATTCAAAGTATGGTTAACGAATTAATACAAAGTGGTTCTGGACAAAATGCTGAACGTGTTTTAGTTGGTATAACTACTTACCTTGATCAATGGCAATTATCTCGTATCAATAGCGTAATGTCAAATGGCTATCCTCAAGGAACTAAAGATTATGAATTTTTAGTTAAAGATATTCAAACGCAAACTGGTTTACTAAGACAAATTATTACTGGAAGTAAAGATTCTAAAGGTATTGTTGATCGTATAAAAAGTTTAGACGCATATCGTAAAGCTAAAAGTCAAGAACAATTTAGAAATATGTTACCAGCATTAGCAAGAATGATGGATGTATTTGATCCTCAAGCTGCTACAAGTATACTTTTAAAAGCTACACAAATTGATGACCTAACTAAAATTGATCCAAGCGTACCAGATACTCTACGCTCATTTATAAATGGAGCAAACAACACAACAACATTAACTAATCCTCAGTTACCTACTAATAATAGTGAAGCAGTAAAAAATTCAGCAAAATTTGCATTAGGTGTTATAAGTGATACATTAAAATCAAATCGACCTGGTGAGCTTTCATCGAATACTTTGTACAAAACGTTTGTATCTCCAATGAGGGCGCATCTCAATGGTTTACTTAAACCACAAGAGTATGATGCATTTCGTGAACAATTTGCTAATCCATTAATGCAAGCACAAATTGAATCTAATCCAAATCCTAAACATAGACGAGAAATGGGTATGTTTGGGTATCAAATGTTTAATGGTGCAGTAGAAAAACATCTACAACAAATACAACAAATGGGAAGTTTTGCTGGTCTTGAAATAAACGACCAAGGTAAATTAGTTATTGTAGAAGACCAAGGAATGAAAGAAGCTATTGAACGTAGAATAGGATCGTTTGGTATTGTTGATGAAGCTAATGCAACATTAGATAAATATGTAAACGTTATGGCGTACTATTCTATGTACAATGATGACGTTGTTTCAGAAGATAGACGTTTTGATCCTGAAAGACAATTAGCTGTTAGAAGTTTACTCCAAGAAATGTTTGCATTAAAATATCCTAAACGTGATACCCAAGTACCAGAAAAATTTAACCCTTTAAGTAAGTTAGTTCCTCCAAATTTTCAATGGAAGGATGCAGTTACAAGTGTATTAGGCTATATCGATAATGTTGCTGGAAGAATAGCTGACGTTCAAAAAAGAAAAGACCCGTTTGTCGAAATACCGGAAGCTGCTCGTGCGTTTATTAAAAACTTTTATAGCCCCTCACCTGAAGATTCCGAACCTTTTGGACAACAAACAGAAATGGTTAATACACCTGAACCATCTCCTAAAGATGGAGCAGCGTTATTGCCAGATGAGTTAAAGGAACCAGCCGGTCCAATAGGTTTTGAAATTCCTTCAGAGGGTGATGCTGGTGGAGCAGGGCCAGGAAGACCTCGTTCTTTAAGACCAGAAGATCAAGGTAGATCGTATGATTATACAGCAGAAAGTGAAACTGTTATTGATGCAGCGGGTAACAGATTAGATGTTTCTAATACAAACACTTTAAAAGAAGGAGTCAAAGTTATTTCGCAAGTTGTAGAAGCTGTTGAAACAGGTGGACAAGCTGACCCTAAAACAGCAACAAATCCTACGTCTAGTGCTACAGGATATTACCAAATTATTTCAGGAACTAGACAATCTGCTGCTAAAAGATTAATTGATAGGATAGACTCAGGTAAGGTTCCTGATTGGATTAATCAAGCCGCACAAAATATGACTAAAAAAGAACACCAAGAGTTTATGGGAAGTCTTTCAAAAAACCAACAAGAAACTTTATTCTTAACAAATCTTTTTGAAAGTCCAGGAAGTGATGTTATTTTAAAACGTATTGTAGACAGTGACTTCCAAGATGAAGATGCAATAGCAGATTTGTATATGAAAATACACCATACAGAGCCTTCTGCTAAACTAAAAAGAAGGTTTATAAAGTCTCTTAACGAAGTTAAAGGCTTATTGATGGAAGAGGAAATGAAGTAGATGCCTAGTTTTGGAAAAAGAAGCCAAGAAAAACTACAGGATTGTGATCCAAGTATCCAGTTAGTTCTTCAAGAAGCTATTAAACACTATGATTTTTCTGTATTGGAAGGGTATAGGACTAAAGAAAAACAACAAGAATATTTTGAGTCAGGAGCAAGCGAAGTACAATACCCTAACTCAAAACATAATTCATGTCCAGCAATGGCAGTAGATGTAGTCCCTTATCCTATTGATTGGGATAATCTTCAGAGGTTTAAAGAGTTATCAGAAGTTATTAAAACAGCTTGTGAAACTGTAGGTGTAGATAATTTACATTGGGGATTTGATCTATGGCAATGGGATATGCCACATTGGGAGCTTAGATAATGTTACCGTTACTAGGCCCACTTGTTTCAGGTTTGTTTGATGTAGGCAAATCATTCCTTAAAAATAAAGCTGAAGAAAAGCAAGCCATACATGACCGTAAGATAACTCAGATTAAACAGGAAGGTAACTGGGATGAGATACAAGCTCAGAACAGTAATAATTCCTGGAAGGATGAGTACCTTACGATCATATTGACTTTACCTTTCGTGGCTATGTTCTTAGCTGTTATTTTTGAAGCAGATGAAATGGTGATACGATTTAAACAGGCGTTTATGGTGCTTGATGAAGACGTACCAGATGAGTACTGGTATCTACTTAGTGTCGTTGTCGCTGCTTCCTTTGGCGTCAAAAAGATCATCGACGTTATTAAAGCGAAGCGAGGTTAAGTTTAATTTAAGACGTTCAAGATACACGGCTGCATCAAGTAGTTCTTCTATAGCGTGATCAATCCAACCTACAGTAGTAACATCATCACGCATCATAGTGCAGCCGTACTTCTCCATACCTTCCACTGATCTATCAGTCATACGTTGTATAACAGTAGCAACAATTGGATCAGGCTCTATCATGTCTGTCATTTCTTTAGCTTCCATAAAATGTACTTGTCATCAATTGCTAGTGACTTAGCTTTAGGATCAATCTCTTGTTGTCCTACATAGTGCCAAGTAGCTCCATTGTCTATATCCTTTTCAACTTGTTGAAAGTAATCTTGATTAGTAGCAAAGAAAAGTATTGGGAAGATTAGAGCAAGGGCAATCATATTAATTCCTTTCTGTTTAATCGTGTACAAATAAAGCTTTCCAACTTACAGGAAATACCTTTTCCATTTCATTAGAAATAAGTTCAGCAATGTCTCCTGTTTCTTTTTGTGAATGAGGTTCAAGACGTAGCTTACATACCCTAGCCCATGCAGCTAGGCTACCTGTCCAGTACCACTCTGTATACATAGCTTGTGGTAACACCATACGGGCTTGTTCAGGGCAGATACCATCAGCTATCATATTTGAGTAGCATTGCAAAGCGTATGCGTACAACGGTGCAGCAGAGTATTTAACTGTCTCTTCACTGCTACCCTGTTTTATATTTTTAGCACGTTTTCTCCACTCAGTAGGCCGGTAGAATCGAGGGTCACTATCAACATACCTACGGCTAACTTCATTCCATACCATACCTACCTGATGTTTACCTAACTGACGGGCTACAAAGATAGGTGCTTTGATACGGAAGGTAGCTTGGCAATGACCAAAGGGTGTCCAGTGTTTATGTCTAGCAAGGTAGTTAATAAGCTTAACATCTTTCTCTGATAAAACATCTACGATAGCAGCTTCATAAGGATCGTTATCACTTACTTTTTCCCATGTGCTTACCTTGTCAAAGGACACACGGGCAGCATTAACGACACGTAGATCACTACCCATGTGGTCTATATAATTAACCTTCATTTACTCTGCCTTTCCCAGACAAATATTGAGGAGTGTAAGGAGTGTTTTTAAATACCCAATTATACAATCTCTCTAAAAAGTTTATTCGCATGTCTTAGCTCCTGTAGATGGATCGATGAAACAAGCAGCACCTTCAATCTCATCAGGCTCAATTTTATTTAAGATGCCATACCGCTTACCGTCTAGTCTAAAGGTAGTTACTCCTTTCAGTCTACCCTTCCAAGCTTTTAAGTAGATGTCTTTAAACTCATCAAAAGACACTTGGCTACCCACGTTAATAGTCTTAGATACGGCGCTATCAATAAAAGGTTGTACAGCAATTTGCATATCAAGATGATCGTCAACAGTGAGTTCTTCTGTGGTTTCACCTTTAACTCCATACTTGTCATACGCATAGTCACGTAGACGTACAACCTGTGGGCCAGCTTCTGTCTGTACTGTACGATCAAGTTCATGTTGAAACACCGGCTCTATACCACTACTTACATTGTCTGCTGTAAAACTAATTGTACCAGTAGGTGCAATGGAAGTCAAGTGGCTGTTACGTATTCCTTGCTGTTTAATTTTAGCTTTAAGATCATCAGGTAATCGTGCTACATAATCACCAGCAAGGTACTTATCTGCATTGAATAGTTTAAAGGAACCCTTTTCCAAAGCTAGATCAGAACTAGCAGAGAAGGCTTCACACATAATTGTCTTTAAAACTTTACGTGTAAACCGTTTACCTACTACAGAACCATAAGGATACCCACACATGGTTAAGCAGTTGGCTAGACCAGTAACACCTAGTCCCATACGCCGCTTAGTCTTAGCCTCAATCTCTTGTTCTTCTAAGGGGTACGATGTACGGTCAATAACATTATCCATAGCTCGAACTACGTGAGGTATATC
>CERA01029773.1_pt1 | contig 10614 bp, 15 predicted proteins | sample 530881 | NCBI WGS metagenome assembly CERA01 (sample SAMEA2621061, study PRJEB7988) | marine metagenome | biome: marine biome (ENVO:00000447); feature: deep chlorophyll maximum layer (ENVO:xxxxxxxx); material: "saline water (ENVO:00002010), including plankton (ENVO:xxxxxxxx)" | depth 50 m
AGTAATAGACAGGGACTATCAAGGGGTGTAGCCCCTCCCCTGCTCTTTTTTCAAGTAACAAAAAATTATCTCATAGAAATTCTATAGATCGGGGGTTATATAGATTGACTTAGTTTGTAAAATATGATATAATAACTATAGAATGTTTTAACAGAAAGGTATCATCACTATGAGGTTACTTAGTATTCTTATTATTCTTATTACTTCTTTAACTATTACATCTGTTCAATCTAAACAGTTACATCATAATGTAACACAATATATGTATACAGGTATAATAATTATGTCTTGTAATAATTTAAAATCAGTACAAAAGATTGCAGCAGCTGATAAAGTCTCTATACAACTTGCTAGAAATATTTTACAACAAGAAATAATAAAAGGTAACTGCGGCTTACATAGACCTCCACTATTAGTTCATTTAGAAAAAAAAATAGAAAGTTATAAGGATCATGCTAACTCTTCAGTTAGTATATGGAAGTTAGCTTCTTCTACTATGTGGAGTATTTTTGAAGATGGTAGAGTTTTAGAAAGCCCAATTAACCCTGTTCCAAAACAAACTAAAGGAGTAGAAGCATGAGAAAATATAGTTCTTTTTGGAGAACACCTTTTATTCTTTGGTTAACCAAGCAGGTTGGATACTTTGATTCTTGGCTATGGAGAAAAAGCTGGACAAAAGAAACCCCAGCATTAAACAACAAAGCATGGGGTAAATCTACAATAGATATGGAGTAAGTTAAGTGGCTGTAGAACGTGCAGGAGAAAAGTTTTCTGGGTATAATAAACCTAAAAACTCTAGAAAGGGTGGCAAAAAATTTGCTGTGTTAGCTAAAGAAGGAAGCACAATTAAACTAATTAGGTTTGGTGATGCTAACATGACAATTAAAAAGAATAACCCTAAACGTAGAAAAAGCTTTAGAGCAAGACATAAATGTGATACAGCTAAGTCTAAACTTACTGCAAGATACTGGAGTTGTAAAAAATGGTAACAGGACCATACAAAGATAAAATGGGTAGGTATAGAACTCAATCGTTGTTCCATGAGTTTAGTTATATGAGGAAACCAAATGATGATTTCAATCCACTATATACTCTTAAAAATATACAAACATCTGACCTTCCATGTCTTAAAGATATTTACATGGATTCGAATGATCCTACAGAATATAATTTTGCTATCAAAGCGTTTAATAGCTGGGATCAATGGCAAAAGATTAAAAATAATAATGCACTTAAACCGTATCTTAAAGGGTGGCAGGAAGAATTAGAAATTAAAATACGGTCTAAAGCTATGTCTTCTATCGTTAATGAAGCTGTATCAGGCAAGTCTTCTTTTAATGCAGCAAAGTTTTTAGCAACTGGAGAGTGGAAAAGGCAACACTCCAGAGGGCGGCCATCAAAAATTGAAATAGAAAAGGAGAAAAAAATACAAGCTAAACTAGCCGAAGAGTTTGATTCTGATGCAGAAAGAATAGGTTTACAACTAGTTAACACAGGAGATAAATAATGCCAGGTAAAAACGGAAAAATCGATAAGAACGCATACGGTAAAAAAGGTAAAATGTCTATGATGGCTAACGCTAAAAAGAAAGCTAAAAAGAAAAAGAAACCAATGAGCAAGTATGCTTAACTGTGTCTTCTTCTGAAATTAAAATAGCTGCTGAGAGTGACCTAGTTACCTTTATAAAACTAGTGTCACCTCAGACAGTATTAGGTTCTATACATACGGAGCTTTGCAGATGGTGGGTACGACAGGAAGCAAAGTCCCACCAGCTTGTCTTACTCCCTAGAGATCACCAGAAGTCCAGAATGATTGCATACCGGGTTGCATGGCATTTAACTAACCACCCTGACCATCGTGTACTTTATATTTCAAGTACATCTAATCTAGCAGAAAAACAATTAAAGTTTATAAAAGATATCCTTACCTCTAAGATTTACAGAAGGTACTGGCCTGATATGGTCTTACCCGAAGAAGGTAAAAGGGCTAAGTGGACAAACACAGAAATAGAACTGGACCATCCACTCCGGGCCATTGAAGGTGTTAGAGATCCTTCAATCTTTACAGCAGGGTTAACAACAAGTATTACTGGACTACATTGTGATGTAGCTGTTCTTGATGATGTGGTTGTTATGGAAAACGCATACACAAACGAAGGACGCAATAAAGTTATTAGTCAATATTCTTTATTGTCTTCTATCGAAGGCGGTGAAGCACAAGAATGGATTGTTGGTACACGTTACCACCCTAAAGATTTATATAACAGTTTAATTGAAATGCAAGAAGAAGTGTACGACAAAGAAGGAAATGTTGTAGACTATGAACCTGTTTATGAAAAGTTTGAAAGACAAACAGAGGATAATGGTGATGGAACAGGAGAGTTTTTGTGGCCTAGACAACAACGTAGTGATGGTAAGTGGTTTGGGTTTGATAGAAAAATACTGGCTAAGAAACGTGCCAAGTATTTAGATAAGGTACAGTTCCAATCACAGTACTATAACAATCCTAACTCTTTAGATGGGTCAAGGATTAATTATGATTTATTTCAGTACTATGATAAAAAATACTTGACAAGTAAGGGTGGAATGTGGTATCATAAAGATAAGAGGTTAAATGTATTTGCTGCGGTGGATTTTGCATATTCACTAAAGAAACGCTCAGACTACACAGCAATAGTAGTTATCGGTGTTAATGCAGATGGTAACTATTATGTTTTGGCTATCGAGAGATTTCAAACTGAAAAGATATCAGAATACTTTGAACACATCCTTAGACTACATCAGTATTGGGGATTTAGAAAATTAAGGGCAGAGATAACAGCAGCACAAAAAGCAATAGTACAAGAATTAAAAGATTCTTACATACGTCCTTATGGTCTTGCTTTATCTATAGATGAGCATAGTCCTACTCGACACTTAGGCTCTAAAGAAGAAAGGATCGGTGCGGTACTTGATCCTAGATATGAAAATTTATCAATCTGGCATTACCAAGGAGGTAACTGTCAATTGTTAGAAGATGAATTAATACAGGTACATCCTCCACACGATGATATAAAAGATGCGTTATCTTCTGCTATAGAGATTGCTAAGATACCAACAGCATCAGGAGTATTATCTCGGAAAGGAAATAACATTGTATATCATTCTAGATTTGGAGGGGTAGCATCAAGATATGGCTAGTAGATTTTCACTTGTAAACAGAGGGTATGACGTAGAAAAAGTTGGCCCAAGTACAACAAATAGGTATTTACGTCCACCAAGAAGAGTAGGGGAAATTACTCCTACAACAAATCTTAGGGATGAAAAAAATGCTAAAGGACCATTAGCTAAAGTTAAACTAACTCCTCAAGTACAGACAGGGGATGACACTGGAATAAAATCAACATCAGTAAATACTGATCCTAGTTATATGACAGCTACACAATTAAGTCGATCAATGGATCAAAGTAGAGCAGCAAAAGATTTCACAAGTTTTGTTGATCCAACTACACCAATGGGTATGGTTGTTGCAGCGGTAGTTCCTGGTGCTGGGGTAGCTTCTGCAATAAACTATAGTGCATCTAAACAGATTTCTGCGGTACAAGCTGAAGCACAAAATAGACTAACAGCAATAGACAAAGCAATGAGAACAGAAGAAGAGATGGCTAAAAATACAGATGTACAAACATTAATTTCTTTAGGAGCAAGAAGAGGTGTTGTTTCTGAACAAAGAGCAAGATCAATTAATAAAGCAACTGAAGCTAAAGCTTTTGTTACTGCATCAAAGGAAACAATAAGTGGAGGTAAAAATACACCGACATTAATAGGTTCATCAGGAAATGATAGATTAAGAAGAGAAAAAAATAAAAATCAAGAACAACAGTTAGGAGGTGGTAACGATTATAGTTCTGCTCTTGCTGAAGACTCTCCTACTTTTGGAGTATTTTAAATGGCTGGTAGAACTTTAGATTTTGAAGAATACCTTGGAACTCCTGACAGTTTAGCTAAAGCTATTGTTACACGTTACCGTGACTACGATAGATATAGGAACACTTGGACTGAAGAAAAGAAAGAGTTACGTAATTATCTTTTTGCTACAGATACAAGTAAAACAACTAACTCTTCTTTGCCTTGGAAAAACTCTACAACAATTCCTAAGTTAACACAGATCAGGGATAACTTACATGCTAACTATATGGCTGCATTATTTCCTAATGATGAATGGATGTTATGGGAAGGAGATGATGAAGACTCTGAAGCAGAAGCAAAAAGAAAAGTAATTACAGCTTATATGAAAAATAAATTACGACAAAGTAATTTTATTAATGATGTAAGTAGACTTGTATATGATTTTATTGATTACGGTAATGTATTTGCGACTACAGAATACATTAATGAAATTAGAGAAGATGAAGAGACAGGAGAAATTTACCCTGGTTATGTTGGGCCAAAGATTTCTAGAGTATCTCCTTATGATATAGTTATTAATCCAACAGCAGAAAGTTTTGAGTTAACACCTAAGATTATAAGATCTATTAAATCTTTAGGAGAAGTTGCAGCAGATATAAAGGATCATCCTGAACACGGATACCTAGAAAAAGTATTTGAAAAAATTACTAACATTCGTAAAGCTGTAGCTGGTTTAACATCTAATGATATACATAAAACTGATGGCTATCAAATAGATGGTTTTGGGAGTATACTAGACTATTATCAATCAGGCTATGTAGAGTTAATTGAACTACATGGAGATATCTTTGATATAGCTACAAGTACTTTACTTAAAAACCATATCATAACTATAGTAGATCGTACCCATGTTATTCGTCAAATACCTAATCCATCTTGGAGAGGTAACTCTATACGCCATGCAGGTTGGAGGTTACGTCCTGATAACTTAATGGCTATGGGGCCACTGGATAATCTTGTAGGTATGCAGTATAGAATAGATCACTTAGAAAATTTAAAAGCTGATGTCTTTGATCTTATAGCACATCCTGTAGTAAAAGTCAAAGGATTTGTAGAAGATTTTAATTATGGACCAGGTGAAAAAATTTATGTTGGTGAAGATGGTGATGTAGAATTTATGCGTCCAGATACTACGGCTCTTAATGCTGATATGCAAATACAACTTCTAGAAAATAAAATGGAAGAAATGGCTGGTGCTCCTAGACAAGCAATGGGTATAAGAACACCCGGGGAAAAGACTGCATTTGAAGTACAGACATTAGACAATGCAGCATCAAGAGTATTCCAAAATAAAGTTGCATACTTTGAAAGAAACTTTCTTGAACCTTTGTTAAATGATATGCTTGAGTTAGCTAGACGTAACATGGATATAAGTGATATTGTTAGAATTGTTGATGATGAATATGGTGTAGCTTTATTTGAAACAATAACTCCAGAAGACTTAGCAGCTAGAGGTAAGATTAGACCTATGGGAGCTAGGCACTTTGCTTCTAAAGCTAATCAGTTTCAAAATGTACTTAACTTATTAAACTCTGCTGTAGGACAAGATCCTTCAGTTAATGTACATATCTCTGGAGTACAGGTAGCTAAAGTAGTAGAAGAACTTTTAAACATAGAAAAGTTTCAACTTGTTCAACCAAATATTAGAATAGCTGAACAATTAGAAACACAACAATTATTAAACGCAGGGCAATCACAATTACAACAAGAACAAGCAGCTTCTCAAGAAGCTTTTGAAGAAGAAGAAATAACTGGACAAGCTTTAGAAACTATGGTATAATAGTATTATATGAGTAACATTAATTCAAAATGGTATTCTCATTTTAAAGATGAGAAAGATAGAAAAGATTTTGAAGGTTATATTAGAAATTCTATAAATCTTTTAGAAAGGTTAACAGACATTGTTAATCAAAAGATTGTAGAACTAGAGTGTCCAAGTGCTGAAGATTATAAAACAGCGTCTTGGGCATTTAAACAAGCGGATCGCATAGGACAACTACGTGCGTACCGTGAAATCTTAAAGTTGACAGACTTAAAGAAAGGGATACGACCAAATGGCTGAAGAAAATATCTTTAAAGAAAACGAAACTTCACAACCACAACAAGAGGAATCTAAACCAGTTATCAGTAATGAACACTTAACTACGTTAGTAGGGGAGGGAAAGAAGTACGAAAATAATGAATCTTTAGCTAAAGCGTATTCTAATGCTGACGACTTTATAGGACAACTAAAAACTGAGAATCAGGAACTTCGGTCAGAGCTTGACAAAAGATTAAATGCTGAAGATGTACTCTCGGAAATTAAGAGAGAACGTGAGGAAACATTAAAAGCAAATCAAATTTCTAGGGAGAACACCACTCCTAAGTTAGATGAAGAAGCTTTATCCAAGCTTATCTCTAGTACTTTAGATGAAAAAGAAAATCAAAAGGAAGCTACAGCTAACTTAACTAAAGTTGATAGTCAAATGAAAAAACTCTATGGTGCAGAAAAAGCCAAAGAGGTTCTTGAAACAAAAGCTCAAGAATTAAATTTGTCTGTTGATTTCCTAGCTGGGGTAGCTGCTAAAAGTCCTAATGCTTTTTTTAATACTCTAGGTATATCTCAAAAATCGGAAACGACAATTCCGACTACAACAGTTAGTACGACAAATACTCAAGCTGTTAAAGAAGTAAATGCTGGTTCAATACTTGCTGAAGGAACTTGGGAATCTTTTGAAGCATTACGTAAAAGTAATCCTAGAAAATACTTTAGTCCTGAAGTACAGAATCAGATGTTTAAAATGAGAAAAGAGAAAGGCCCGGAAGGGTTTTATAATTCTAACTAATAGGAGTAACTTTAAATGGCGATGATTACAGGAAACTCAGAACATCTGATACGTTCTGAAGTATGGTCAAGCCAATTGAAAGAAGTGCTTGAAGATGAACTTCAGGCACAACAGTACGTCAATTGGATGTCCGAATTTCCCGATGGTACAACTTTTACAATACCTTCGATTGGTCAAGCACAGGTTGATGACTACGTAGAAGATACGGCAGTTAAATATCGTGCTCTTGATACTGGTGAATTCCAATTTACAATCGATCAGTACAAGTCTTCGGGTCATTATATTACAAATAAAAACAAACAAGATTCATTTTGGATGAACCAACTTGTATCAGCTTTTGTTCCTAAACAGGCTAGAGCAATTCTAGAAGCTGTAGAAACAAAGATACTTGCACTAGAGTCTGAACAAACTTCAGCAGACCTAAACAATATTAACGGTGCTCCACATCGTTTTGTTGCTTCAGGTACGAATGAAGTGTTTACTGTGGCTGACTTTGCAAAGGCACGTTATTCTCTTAAAAAAGCTAACGTACCTGACACAGATCTTATTGCTATTGTTGATCCTTCGGTAGAGTATACGATTAATACTTTAACGAATATTTCTAACATTAGTAATAACCCACGTTGGGAAGGCATTGTAAGTTCAGGAATTGCTACAGGTATGAAGTTTATTAGTAACGTATATGGCTTTGATGTATATACCAGTAACTATTTAGCAGACGCAAATGAGACAGTTGACTCAGTTACGACTGCTGCTGGTAAAGCTAATATGTTCTTTTCAGCTTCGCCAGATGTCCTACCATTTGTAGGTGCTTGGAGACAGATGCCTCAAGTAGACTCAGAGTATAACAAAGACTTCCAAAGGGAAGAGTATGTTACTACTGCTCGGTATGGCGTAAAACTGTATCGTCCTGAAAATCTTGTTTGTGTTCTTAGTGACACAGACCAAGTTTAAGGGAGGGATATAACATGTCTGCAAATGAATTTTACACAAACAGTGATGGTCTTAATATCCGATTTGGATTAGAGAAAGGAGCTGCTGTAAAACAAGGACACCTATCTACAATGGGTGATGAAAAACAAGCAGTATTTACTATTACTGGTACTGCTCTTACTACTGGTGATGTTCCACTTGAAACTCATCCAACTGTGGGTATTCCTGATGGAGCACATATCATCTCAGCTACGTTGTATGTGACTGAGGCTTTTACGTCTGGTGGTTCTGCCACTTTGACTATCGGTCTTATGAACGATGATGGAGATGGTACGTTTTCAGCAAATGATGCTGATGGTATTGATGCAACAATAGCTAAGACTGCTATTGATGCTATCGGAGATCATGTAGCATGTGATGGTGCATTAGTTGGATCAGCTGCCGCAGCGATAGCAGGAACAAGTGACCGACCAGTGTATGTATCAGCTAAGTATGGTACGGCTGCTTTTACTGCTGGTGTAGCCGACCTTGTAATTAAGTACAGAGATCAAAACTAACTTAATTACATAAGTGAGGGAGAGTTTTTCTATAACTCTCCCTTACCTTCTTTAACTTTTTCTGGAAGAGTATAATGACTGTAAACCATAAAGATTTAACAGGGGCAGCCTTACATGAATCAAAAGGTGTAGCTACAGCTTCTGCAAATACTGTGTATGTTGCTAATGGTTCTGGATCTGGTACGTGGGAAAAAGTTGATAAAGATGCAGTCAATACTTCCAGTATTAAAGATCTTAATAAAATTTATTTAACTTATACAATACCTGATATTTCAACAGCAGGTTCTCATTTTGTTGTTACTCCAATTGCAGGAGATATAGCTAAAATTCATTCAACAATTAACAACGCTATTACATCTGCTAACTGTGGGTTAACTTTTGAAATTGCTGGAACTGCTGTAACTAACGGAGCTATAACAATAGCTCATTCTGGATCTGCTGCTGGTACAGTAGATACTGCTACTCCAAGTGGTCAAAAAACTTTAACAGCAGGACAAGCAATAGAAATTATTACGGATGGAGCAAGCTCTACATCTTGTAGAGGTACAATAACTTTTGAATTGGATGTGAGCTAATGCCAAAATTAACAACCACTGATCTTACCTCATTATCTTCTAACGAAACTTCTTCTGTTAATACTCTTAATGCAAACTTTGCATTAGTAGAAACTGCAATGGAAAATACTCTTAGCAGGGATGGTACTGCTACAAATACCATGACTGCTAGTTTAGATATGAATAGTAACAAAATACTTAATGTTGCTGCTGGAACAGCTGCCGCAGATGGAGTAAATCTTTCACAGTTAACATCTGCTACTGGACAAGTTCCAGGTTTAAGTATGACTATGGAAACAACTACAACAGACTCAGATCAAGGTAATGGAAAAGTTTGGTTTAATGCAGCTGTTGCTTCAGCTACAATTTTATACATGGATGATGTAGATACAAACTCTGCTAACATAGCTACCTTTGTACAAACATGGGATAACTCTACTACTACTGCAAGCAGGGGTTATATATGGGTAATACAAAAAGCATCAGCAGTAAACTATGCTGTATTTGAAATAGATGGTGCAGTTACAGATGCTAGTGGGTATACTAAAATACCTGTAAATTATATGATTGGAGCAGGTACTTTAGCTGATGGAGATCCAGTAACAGTTAATTTTATTAGAACAGGTGACAAAGGGGGTACAGGAGATACAGGGTCTACTGGTGCTACTGGTTCTGGTGAGGGAATTGAATTAGCTTTTGAATCAACAACTACAGATACCGACCAAGGTGCAGGTAAAGTTTTTTTAAATCATGGAACACCTTCTTCAGCTACAGTTGTTTATATAGATGATGTTGATAGTAATGCTGCTAATATAAATAGTTATGTAGATTCTTTTGATGATTCTACAAGTACTGTTAAAGGAAGAATTGTAATTAAAAAACAATTAGCCCCAGAAAATTATCATATGTTTAATGTTACTGGTTCAGTTACTTCTGCATCTACATATTCTAAAGTAGCTGTTACTCATGTTTTAAGTGTAGGAACTATTTCAGATGGTGATGCAGTACATTTATCTTTTTCTAGAACAGGGGATAAAGGCAATACTGGTAATGATGGTGACGTAACTGAAGCAACAGCGGTAGCTTTAGCAATAGCTTTAGGTTAATTAATAATGGGGGAAGTATCCCAAAGGAGAAATCATGGCGAATACATTTAAGGTAGCAACAAGAGCATCAGTAGACCACAGTTCAGCGGATACTATTTATACAGTACCCGGTAGTACAACAACTGTAATACTGGGGATGACAATCTGTAATCGACATAGTGCGGCAACAGACATTGATGTAATTTTGGTGTCGGATACAGCAGGAGGTAATCCGAATACTAACGCTAATGTATATCTTTTAAAAGATACAGAAATTCCTGCAAAGTCTACGCTAGAGGTTTTTGCTGGGCAGAAGATAGTATTGCAGACGACTGATAGCATAACGGCTCAAGCTGCTGCCAATGACTATATTGATATTTCACTCAGCTTTATGGAGATAACATAATGCCTTTCCTTGGATCACAGCCAGCAGAGACTGCTTTATCAACAGGTAATCTTGGAGATGATATTGTTACAGAAGCTAAAATTAATTTAATCTCAACATCTAGTGTTCCATCAATGGAAGCAAAGGGCGATGGTTCAAGTGATGGGTATATTCAATTAAATTGTAGCCAAAATAGTCATGGTATTAAACTTAAGTCACCGCCTCATAGTGCTGCTCAAAGCTATACATTAACATACCCTTCTTCTGTTGTTGACGGTGGATTTATGAAAACAGATAGTAGTGGTAATTTAAGTTTTGCTGTTGTTGG
>CERA01000076.1_pt1 | contig 10608 bp, 8 predicted proteins | sample 530881 | NCBI WGS metagenome assembly CERA01 (sample SAMEA2621061, study PRJEB7988) | marine metagenome | biome: marine biome (ENVO:00000447); feature: deep chlorophyll maximum layer (ENVO:xxxxxxxx); material: "saline water (ENVO:00002010), including plankton (ENVO:xxxxxxxx)" | depth 50 m
AGCTACATTAGAAACTATAGGAACTAAAGCACAGGAAAGTTTAGATGCTAGTGATGGCACTACATTATCTGCATTAGGTGTTGGTGAAATGGACAAGGCTATAAACACTCAACTAGCTAAGTTGGCTCCTAATAATCAAGAATTAAAAACAGAAGGTGGAATTGATATTGTTCCAGAAAAAGGTGCTGAAAATTTAAGATTACATTTACAAAGAATTGAAAGTGAAAAAGCGTATCCGGGTGGACCTAAAAATGAAAGAACTGTTATTAAAGCACCTAATGATAATTTACCCGATATAGCCATAGGAAATATTACATTTGATGATTGGATAAAGCGTGTAGAAAAAACATCATCACCAGAACAGATTATGAAAGATGCTAAATGGTATGATGAAGTGTTTGGTGAGTTTGAACAAGTATCTGAAGGTAACAAAGAATTAACTGATAGATTAGCTACAGCATGGTTTTCAGTACAACAAAACGAAAGCCCAGCTAATGCAATGCAAAATGTTTTATTTATATACGAACAATTCAAAAGAGGTGTTCCTTTAGAAGAGGTTAAAGGTAAAGGTCTGCCTATGGCAAATAAAATAGGAGCTGACATTATTTATGGAAAAGAGGTTACGGCTGGTGCTGGTCAAAAAATAGCTGATTTTATTGATAGTGGATATACTAAAGATGTAAGATCAATTATGGGCAATGCTCCAGAAGGTGGTTCACCTTTTGTTATAGACATTCATTCAGCTAGAGAAACCGGATTGGTTGATGAAATATATATTAATCATCTTAAAAGATTAGGTTATGAAGTACCAAATGATATTATTATTGATGTTGGTGGTGGTGGTATAAAAGGTCCAATGTATGAAAATAGAGCCATTTTTGGAAGAGAACTTACTGATCATTTAAATAGCATTAACTGGATGGGTAAGTCAGATTGGAAACCTAGAGAAATACAAGCAATAGGATGGAATAACTTAACAAGACTTACTGGTGATGTTCAAGCTGGTGGTAATATAGACACAGCATTATCTAGAAATTTAAGACGTATATCTATGGAAGTTGATCCCGGTAAAGGCTCTCCTTGGGCTAAAGAATTTGGCGAAGATTATAACAATTTACCAGATGAAGATAAATTTAGTATAAATGAAAGAACTACATCTAAAGCTATAGAGATAGTATCAAAAAGAACTGGTGTAGATTTATACGGTAATGTTCATGGTACTGGTGGATGGGAACTGTATCAAAATCCATCAACTGTTATGGAAGGTTTTATATCCCATGATACTGCTGTAGAAACGGCTTCAAGGTTAGGCTATATGCTTAACCAAACAGAAGTTTGGGTTAATAGTGCAAAAACATTAACAAAAAATCCTAAACATTTTTCTGTAGACATAGTTGAAACTGGATCAACTAATTTAAGAAATAGTGAAACTTTAAAAGAATTATTTGAAAAAATAGTTGAGGCAGATCCAAATGGTTTGTTTAGAGGGTATCAGCCTATTATGGTAAATGGCAAACCGGGTATTAAAATTATTATAGATAAAGATGCTATTAAAAGATCACCATTAACAATTGAACAAGCCAAAAACTATATAATAGATTTTGTTTCACCAGAAGGTAAATTAACAAATTTAACAAATGACTTGAATTTTGATGTAAATATTAATATAAACGAAAGTGAGTTAACTAAACTTGGTAATAATTGGACAAAGGATAATAAAGGTGGCAGTTATAAAAGTAACATTGGCAACATCAGAGGATCTTCTTCCAAAGTACGATCACGGACCGACCTCGATACTGATGGGGAGGAACTTACGAACTTCTTCAGACAAGAAATCGAAAATGCCAAATCCAAAGATGGACCAAGTGGTGGACCCACAGGACAAGCCACAGGATCAAACCAAGGCATAACTGCTTACTCTGGTTCGGGTGCAGATTTTAAAAAATTTAGTATAGAAAAGGTTGGCACAGGACAAGGTGAAACTAACTTTGGTTACGGCTTGTACTTTGATGCTAATGAAGATATTGCTACGTTCTTTAAAGGAGAAGATGGTAAAACCTACAAAGTAAATCTTAATGTAAAAGATACAGACTTAATTGATGTAGAAACATCCTTTAGCCAGCAACCAGATAATGTACAGAATGCTTTGCGTAAATACTATGATGAGTATGGTATATCTGAAGACCAGCCTGTAAGTGATCTTATAGAAGCAATGCCTAATAACCCGGCTAGTGTTAATTATGGCAAGACAAAAGAATTTGCCCAAGATATGAACAGCCAAGGGTTAAAAGGTCTAAGATATAAAACGCTAAGTCATCCTACCAAAAAAACACCGTCTGATACTTTTGTAGTGTTTGATGACAAGGTTATAGAAATACTAGAAAAATATGGAATAGTTGGTCCAGTATTATTATCGGCTGGTGCATCTAAGCAAGGAGAACAAGGTGGCAATTAATACTGATCCAACTCTTACTAAAGATATATTAAAGCCTATTAATCTCCCGGTGGTTGAGCCGGAACAGCCTGTAGTTGAAGAACCCGTTATTGAAGACCCATCTCAGATTACTGAACAGGATGTTAATCTAGTTAATACTGACAATACCCAAGGTGAAATAAAACTTGCTGGTATGGGCAAGGTTGTTACTGATGCAATGAAGAGTGCCAAAGATGCAGTATCTAGTACAGTTTTAAGTTCAGAGAAAAAAGTATACGGCTCTATGAAGGCTACAGAAGATGTAACTGATCAAGGTGGTTATCTTTTAATTAAGCCAACTGAAGACATAGATTTAAATGACTTATTAAATACAATTACAGAAGGTAAAAATCCCGGTATAAACTTTGTTAAATTAGGTGAGAAGCTAACCTCAGATGAAAGTCTAAAGGCTGTGTTTGCTTTTGATCAATACGATCAGAACCTAGCTGGTTTTATGGAGCAAGTCAAAAATGCCAACAAAGAATTATTTACAAAATTAAGAAGAGATACGGTAACAGTAGAGTCAGCAACAAAGTTAGCTGAAAAAAATGGTTTATATAATGTCATAATGAAAATGGCTGGACGTAAACCCGGTGAAGTATTACCAGCCGAAGATACGCTAGGTGCTATTATTGGCTTGGTTAATATGAGTGAGTTAGCACAACAAGCATCAAGAAAAGCGTTACAATCTGGTGATCCTAAAGATCAAATGGTAGCGTTCCAACTTATATCTTTTACGTCACGATTGTCAGCCTCATTATCTGGTAATGTAAGTGAATATGCTAGAGGTATGAGTACATTACGTCATGCTGGTAAAATTACACCAAGTGGTAACATAACAGAATATGCTAATCACATTAATGGATTGCTAGAGCGTTTTGATAGTCCAGAAAGTTTAGAAACATTACTTGATACTTATGTAAGAGTGCCTAAACAAATACGTCCTATGTTTGCTAAGCAAGCATTAGGGGCAAGGTCTGTAGATGCTGTAATAGAAGTATGGCTTAACTCTATTCTTACTAGCCCGGTAACGCATTTGGTCAACATAGCTGGCAATAGTATATTCCAAGGTCTAAAGGTTATGGAAACTGGTTTGGCTGGTGGCATTGGTGCTGTAAGAACTACAATAACCGGGGCTGACAATTCAGACCGTATTCTGATGGGTGAGGCTCTAGCAAGTGTACATGGAATACAAAATTCTTTTTTTGATGCTCTTATTCTTTCTAGCAAGGCTCTGTGGGATGAGCAACCAGTTATGGATGGCAGTAAACTCGATTTAGGAACTAACAAGGCTATAGGTTCTACAGGCAATATTAGTGAAATTGTAAACAAAATGAAAGAAGGCCATTATGGTCCAGCTTTTGTTGATAGCCTTGGCGTTTATTTTAGAATGTCTGGCAGAGCATTAGTTGGTGAAGATGAGTTTTTTAAAGTTATAGCTATGAGAGCCTCAATATCTAAACAAGCATATCGTAAATCTATTATAGCGTATGATGATGCATTAAAGGGTGGGCTATCTAAAGAAGATGCTATGCTAAAATCTAAAACTGTTTACGCAGAAACATTTACAAATCCACCAATAGATGTATTTGAGGCTGGAGCAAAAGAGGCAAAAGAGTTAACTTTCCAAGGTGATCTGGATGGGTTCTTTGGTAGCCTAGCCCCTACTATGAACCATCCTATAGCAAAGCTGTTTGTACCTTTTTATAAGACACCAGTAAATATTTTTACCGAGGTCTTTGATCGTTCATTACCTTTTAATGTTTATAGTAAATTTAAGAATGGAACCGGGCGAGAAAAAGACGAGGCAATGGCAAAGATTACTATGGGTGCTGGAATTGGTTATGTAGTATCTAGTCTAGTATCTGGTACAGCAAGCGAAGATTTTTTCTGTACAGGATCTGGTCCAACTGACCGAGGTGCTAAACAAGCTCTAGATCGTTTAAATATTCCACGATATTCCTGTACTTTTAAAATGGATGACGGAACAATGAGATCGGTTACTTTCTCACGCTTTGACCCTGTATCTGGTTTATTGGCTATGGCTGTAGATTATTCTTACTTTGTACAGCATGAGGATGACCCAGATGTATTATTAGAAATGGCTACGGCTTTTACGTTAGCTACTACAGATTACATAGACCAGCATCCTATGATGCAAGGTTTATCTGACATGACTAAAATAATAATGAAACCTAATCCTAATATGTCTGGGGAAGAAAGGTTTGAAAGATTTGTAGAGCTTGTATCAGAAAAAGTATCGGCTGTGGCTTTCTCATTAGCTCCGACACAGCAATCATATATACCATCTAATTCATCATGGTCAGCTACTAAGGAAAGAATAAAGTTTCCAAATGCATCTAATACAATGCTCCCAGAAGGATATACTGAGTTGCCCCCGGCTATGAGAGGATTTTATCTAGCCCTTCAAAAAGCTAAATCTAGAAATCCATTATTTAGTGAAGAGTTACCACCACGATTAAATCTTTGGGGCGAGGTTAGACAGCAAGGTAATGGCATGGGATGGGAATGGTTTTCTCCTGTACATATTAGAGATAAAAAATATAACGCTGTTGATGAAGAAATAATTGCTCTAGGTAATGCCGGGGCAAGTGGACCATTAATGCCTAATAAGAAAATAGATAAGGTTCTATTAACGGCTCAAGAATACAATGACATGATTACATTATTTAATACTGTCGATGGTAGAGGACGTTTTCAAACTGACACAGGGTATGATGCTACAACGACTATACTCCCTTCCCTCGATAAACTTATTAAGTCAGATATGTATAAGCTAGAACCATTAGCAGATGAAAGAATGAAGATGATTAAGGATGTTATTTCTGAGTATATGGGCGAGTCTAGAGATTATTTAATAGAAACATCACCAAGATTAAGAGCAAGAATAATAAGATGATTAATGACATTTTTTTAAATTTATTGTACAAAGGCTAATATAGGGGTCTGGATATATGACAAGTGTTGACGTAACAGATGTATTAAAAAGAACGCAATCGACAGCCAATGGATCGACTACGGATTTTACTTTTTCTTTTCAAGTAAATGCTACGAATGAAATAAAAGTGTATGAAGATAGCACATTAAAAACCGAAGGAACCCATTATACGATTGTTAACAGTTCGGGTAGTGCTGGGTTAAATGCTAATGGCACAGGTGTTGTAAAGTTCAAGACATCCCCTACTGACTATACGCCAGCCAATAACAAAGTTATTACGATACTGTCAGTAATGAGTTTGGCAAGGGCATCAGTTTATTCAACTGGTCAGCCTGTTACGGCTGGGTCTCTTGAAACTGACTTTGATCGCCTTCATAGAATAGCCGGAGATTTTAAAGAAGTTAAAAGCCGTACACTTATAGCCCCGGAATATTCGGCTACTAATGTAGATATGACGTTACCGGCTAAAGCATCTAGGCTTGGGAAAGTGATGGGGTTTAATTCTTCTAGTGGCAACCCAGAAATGTTTACTTATTTAACGAATGATAATGTAACTGCATTAGATGGATTAACGGCTGGTACTGTTTTAGCCAGCAAGTATGTTCTGGTAGATGCAAATAAAGATATTACTGGATTTAGGAATATTACTTTATCGGGTGAACTTGATGCTGGTTCATTAGATGTTTCTGGTGATGCTGATATAGACGGAACATTGGAAGCCGATGCTATAACAGTCGATGGCACAGCCCTTAATGAATATATCGCTGATACTGTCGGAGCGATGGTTGGTTCAAATACTGAGACAGGTATTTCTGTAACGTATGAGGATGGGGATAATACTTTAGATTTTGTTATTGGTGCTGGTTCGATTGTCAATTCAATGTTAGCTGATGATGCCGTTGGTGCAGATGAGTTGGCCAGTAATGCCGTTGTTACAGCATCGATTGTAGCTGATGCAGTAACTGGAGCAAAAATTGCTGATGACCAAATTGATAGTGAGCATTATGTTGATGGTTCTATAGACACAGCCCATATTGCAAGTGGAGCAATTACAGCCGATAAGATTGCAGATGGTACTGTAGTTGCCACAGAAATAGCTTCCAATGCAGTTACTACAGCAAAGATAAATGCTGATGCTGTTACTGGCGCTAAGATTGCTGACGATGCTATTGACTCAGAACATTATACTGATGGTTCTATTGACACTGCTCACATTGCAAATGACCAAATAACAAATGCGTTAATGGCAGATGATGCTATTAATTCTGCTCAAATTGCAGATGGTGCAATAGACACAGTACATATTGCAGATTTACAGGTTACGACAGCTAAGATAGCTAATGATGCCATTACTGAAGCGAAGATAGCCGATGATGCGATTAATAGTGAACACTATACTGATGGTTCAATCGATACGGCACATATTGCTGACGATCAAATTACACAGGCAAAGATTGCTGATGATGCTGTCGGTGCTGACCAACTTGCATCCAGTGCCGTTGTCACAGCATCTATTGTTGATGATAATGTAACGCAAGCTAAGATTGCTGACGATGCTGTCGGTGCAGATCAATTAGCAAGCAGTGCTGTAGTCACAGCTTCCATTGTGGACAATGCTGTAACTTTGGCAAAGATGGCTGGGTTAGCTAGAGGTAAATTGATTACAGGTGATAGCAGTGGTGACCCTTCAGCTTTAGCAATTGGAACCAATGGTCAGTATCTAAAATCCGATGGAAGTGATTTGGTTTGGGGTTCGGCTACTATATCAGGATTGGCTTGTGATGATTTAACAACAGGTGATGGTGCTGTATCTATAGCAACAACCTCTGGTAATATCACAATAGATGCTCAAGGCGATAATACGGACATTATCTTTAAAGGAACAGATGACACTTCTGATACAACTTTTCTTACACTAGATGGCAGTGAAGCTGGCACAGCCACATTTAATTCGAGTGTTAATGTTGGTGGCGATATAACCATATCATCCACAGATGCTGGTAGTGGTGCTAGTCCATCTTTAGTTCTTTATAGAAATTCATCTAGTCCTGCTACTTATGACTTACTCGGTGAATTACAGTTTAAAGGAGAAAACAGTGCAGATGAAGTTGTAGAGTATGCCACGCTTGTAACTCAAATATTAGATAAAACAGATGGGTCAGAAGATGGACGATTAGCTATACAACAAATGAAAGCTGGTACATTAACAGACACTTATTTATTTGACCATGATAGATTGATTTTAAATGATGAGCAAACTATTCGATGGAACAATCATGCTGGAACATCTTATGAAGTAGACCTTGTAGCTGATACACCGACTGCTGGAAGAACCATAACTTTACCAGATGCCACAGGAACTGTGTTAGTTCAAGATAGTAGCAATGATGTAATTATTACCTCTACAGATGCTGGTGCAACTGATGACCCATCTTTAATTCTTTATAGAAATACAGCAAGTCCAGCCGACAGCGATGATTTAGGTGAAATATTATTCAGAGGTCGTAACGATAACTCACAAGACGTTGAGTACGCTAAAATCTGGGGAGAATCAAAAGATGTTTCTGATGGTGAGGAAGATGGTAAACTACATTTCGATGTTATGAGAGCTGGTACTCTGACTAATCTTTTAAACTTTAATGCTGTTAGTAATACAACATTTAGCACTTGTGATGTTAAGCTTAACACTGGTGTTGATTTGATTTTTGAAGGTGCAACGAATAATGCTAACGAAACAACTTTAACTGTCGCAGACCCATCACAAGATAACACCATAACTTTACCCGATGCCACAGGAACAGTTCTTATAAATTCTGGCAATCAAACTATTTCTAGTGGCAACCTTGTTTTTGGAACGGCTGGTAAAGGTATAGACTTTTCTGCAAACACTCATACTTCTTCTGGCACAATGTCGAGTGAAGTTTTTGATTCTTACGAAGAAGGAACTTTTACAGCAACACCAAGAGGTGGGGATGCAGGTTCTGGAGCGTACACTAAAATTGGTAATTTAGTTACCTTTACTATTACTGTACCCTCTATGGGTTGTACAAGTAACTCTAATGAGTTTAACGTAGCAGGGTTGCCCTTTACATCAGCTAATAATTCTATAGATGCTTCTGTAACAATCGGTACACAATACCAAGTAGATTTAGGTGATACAGGTGCGTTAAGAGCAAAGGTTGGAGCAAATGGAACAACAATATTTTTTTACGAAACAAGAGATAACAATACTTATGTAATTCCAACACAAGCTGGATTTGCCCATGCTGATGCTTGGTTGCTCTTATCTGGTTCTTATTTGGTATAAAGGAGAAAATAATGGCAAATGGTGATATAACTAAAGCAATAGAATACGATAAAATAGAAGTTGTTAATACTTGGAACATCCAAGTTAGAAAAGCAACAAAGATAATGGAAGAACAATCTGACGGAAGCAAGAAAGAAATATCTCGTGCTTTTCATCGTCATGTATTAGTTCCATTTAGTTCATCAAAAAGTGGTGATACATGGACACACACAGCTACAGATATTTCTGGAGAAGATGCCTCTGTAAAAACAATCGCTAACGCTGTTTGGACAGATAGCGTGAAAGCTGAGTTTAAAAGTTTTATTGAAAGTACAAGATAATCATAAAAATAATATAGAGAATAAAAAATTTAACTTAACTGTACAAGGACTAGACCATGCCACATATATACGATTTAAATCCCCACCTCGCACCTAAAGGATGGGGCAAGAAAAAAGAAGAGCCTAAGAAAGATCCGGCTAAGAAGAAGAAGGATAAACCTAAAAAGAAATGAGCAAGCCAAGTTTACATGAATTAGATAAAAGGCTGACTTCCTTTGAGGGTGTATCTACGGAACGCTGGAAGGAAACTATTTTAAGAATTAAACGATTAGAGGGGGTATTAATTGGGAGTGCCGGAACTACTATTGTTTTGCTTGTAGGCATCCTTTTAAGGGGGGCTTGACATGGACCCTATTTTAGTGGCTGGGCTGGCATACAAAGCTATTGTGGCTGGCATAAATCGAGGATCTGAAATTTCTGAATTAGGTAGTCAGATCGGGAAACTTTGGGGTGCAATTGATCAAGCAAGACAGGATCATACTACGGCTCAAGCCAGCCCCTTTAGAGGGTCTTCCGAAGAAGAGGCAATGCAGACTTTTATAAATCTTCAGAAGGCTAAAGATTTTGAGGATCAGCTTAGAGGAATAATTTTAGAAACTAGAGGTTTTGGTGCTTGGCAAGAATTGATCAAACTAAGAGGAGAGATAAAAGAACGTAAGAGGAAAGCTGAGTTAGCAAGGCAAGTAGCAAGAAGAGAACGGATGGAAATGATAGGGAAAATTATTTTAGCTTTAATGGGTGTAGGAATAGTATCGGCAATAATGATATTTGGCATATTGTTTTATCAAAAAACACAAGGAGGTTAACTTGAAAAAAAAGAAAGTAACAAAAGAAAAGATTGTAGAAAGTAAACTTACTTTTATGGATATTGTCCATTCATTAAACCCACCCATAAAACGGTTAAGTTTTTTTGATTGGCTAAACAGGTATCTTTAATGGCACAGAAGAAACTACAAAAAGGTTCTATCTATGAACAGGCAGATTTAGATGGTGATGGTGAAGTTAGTGACCGGGAGTTGTCTTTGCATAAAGAACTTGTTCAGTTAGAAAACCTAGATAAAATGCAAGATCAACACCGGGCTATGGCATGGGTTGCAATGGGTTCTGTTTGTATTGCTGTAGGTGTTTTGTTTACACCTTTGGTTGAGATCGAAAGATTAAATTCTATCTCTGGTTTTTTAAATACATTTCTGGTTAGTCAATGTGCGATAGTCGCTACCTTTTTTGGCTTTAGTAGCTGGGCTAAAACACGAAACGGTAATGGACATTAATGATATGGGTGCTAGTGGTAATTTTACATGGAACGGATATTAAAGAAGATGTCTTTTTCAATGATCTTAATACTTGCCTCGAATATGCAGAAAAAATCAGAGGACAAAACACGCACCAGCAAACGGCTTTTTCCAAAGTTTATGTCACGACTTACTGCATACCTCAAAAAAAAGAATGATGAAATACCAAAATATTTACAGGGTAAAAAATGAGTAAAGATGAATTAAAAATTAGTGATGACAGCCATATCAATATTCCATTACGCAATTTAATATCT
>CERA01030466.1_pt1 | contig 10586 bp, 15 predicted proteins | sample 530881 | NCBI WGS metagenome assembly CERA01 (sample SAMEA2621061, study PRJEB7988) | marine metagenome | biome: marine biome (ENVO:00000447); feature: deep chlorophyll maximum layer (ENVO:xxxxxxxx); material: "saline water (ENVO:00002010), including plankton (ENVO:xxxxxxxx)" | depth 50 m
TTTAGCATCATTAAAATTTACAGAAGAACAAATTAAAACAATTATTCCTGTTGCTTTAGACTTATCAGCCGCTACTGGGATATCATTAGAGTCAGCAGTAAGAAACACCTCAAAAACATTTTCTGGACTTGCTGGTGAGTTAGGTGAGTTAGTACCTCAATTAAGAGATTTAACAACAGAAGAAATGAAAGCTGGTAAAGCTGTCGAAGTTCTTGGTGAGTTATTTGAAGGACAAGCATCGGAACAAGCAAAAACCATGTCAGGTGCTTTAGACCAAGCTATGAACTCTGCTGGTGACCTTGCTGAAGCTATAGGTGAAAAACTATCTCCGTTAATTAAAGTATTAGCAGAAGATTTTACAAGAGCAACAGAATCTCTTACTAGTTTTATTGGACCAGAAATGATTTCAAGAGAAGAGCAGTTGCAAAGTTTATTAGAGCAAAGGTCAAAATTAATTGGCGATAATACTAAAAAAACAAAAGAAGCTGTTTTAGTTAGTGATTTGTTTACAGATTCAGCTTTAGAGCAAGGAAATATTCAAAAAGATACTTTAGATTTTGGAGTAAATGCTATTGATGAACAAATTGAAAAATTTGGAGAGTTATTATTTATTAAAGAAAGTGAAAGTAATTTAGATATAAAAAGAGCATCAAATGCTATTGAATTTGGAAAAATAGAAAAGCAAGTGATAAATGATAGCTTTTTATTAGAAGGTAAAAGAAAAAAACAAAAAGAAGAAATTTTAATTCAAGACCTCAAAAGTGCGGCTCTTTCAGGTAAGTCAGCAAAAGATGCTATGAAATCAGTTGTGAGAGCAGAAACAATGGAAGCTGTAGCTGGTTATATTGCAAGTGTTTTAAAAAATGTTCCCTTTCCTCTTAATGTAGCACTTGCGGCTGGTGGTGGTGCATTGGTTAGTGGATTAATTGATGATGCTTTATCATCATTTGCAACTGGTGGCGATTTTGTTACTTCTGGACCACAGATGATTATGGTAGGTGATAATCCCGGTGGTAGGGAGAGAGTTCAAGTCACTCCATTATCATCACAGAATATAAATGGTCCGCAAGGTGGAATAACATTAAATATATCTGCTCCATTAGTTGATGAAACAGTTGTTGATAGTATAATTCCAGCTATTGAAAAAGCACAAAGGATGAATCTAGCTTGAGTAGTATAAAAGAAAACTGGTTATTTCAATTTGGATTTTACAATGGTAAGGGCAATGGTAATGGGGATGGTGGATTTAGTGCAATCACTCAATCAAATGGAAATCCTAATCTATTAAAAGGTGCTATAACAAGTTCAACTGCGACTAGCATAGATGTAGATGATAGTGCTGTGTTTGATGCTGGTGACCATTTCAGAGTAGGTGATGAAGTTATTTTAGTTAATAGCATTACTGATGGTGATACCTTATCTGTAAAAAGAGGACGATTAGGAACTACTAAAACAACACATAGTGACAATGCTCAACTTTTTTGGAACAATTATCTTGCGATATCCATTGATGATACAACTTATAATTCAGTTCAATATATATCTGCAATTTTAAGTAGACCTAAAATAAGAGAATCAATCAATCTATCAAATTCAACCTCTAAAACATCTAATATATCTTTATCTGTTGCAGATTATGAATATGAAGGCTCTCCAGTTTCTCAAGAGTTTTTCGGTGGTACTCATAAATACATTAATCAAGAGGTTAAAGTTTTTTCTCAAATTAATAGTGATACACCAACTCAAATAGGAACTTTTAGATTAACTGATATATCAACAGATGGATTCAAATTAAATCTTTCTTTGGTAAGTCATAGACCTTGGGATTTTATAAGCATACCACAAACAAGAACAACTGGTACAAATAGACTCTTCCCGGTTGCATATGGTTCATATGATAGCACGACCACATCAACAATTTCATCTACAGATTTATGTACTAATAAAGATTTATTTCCTGTACCTATAGATAAATTTGGTTCAGGTTCATGCATTACTTTACATCCTCATCCTAATACAGTTACAGATGCAAAAGTTTTTTATTATGAAAAAAATATGGATAAGTTTATTCCTATATACACAACAAGCTATTTTATGGATACGATTGCTTATGAAGGTGGATTTGCTAGTAAAGTTCCATCTACTTTAACAAGAGCAATTAAATTTAGACCAGATGCTTTTGATGTAGATAACGAATTTACAGATGCAGATAATGCTTTTGATGGTAGCACAAGCACATTTTCAACAGATACAAGTGGTGAAGCACAAATTGCATTAGGGCATCCAAGTCTATCAGATACTTTTACAGATGATAGAGAGTTAATTTTATCTATACCACAATTAGATGGAAGATGTAATACTTTTAAACAGAAAGTATATGGAAATGTAACATTAACTAAAAGCGGTGGTAATATTAACACATCATTGTCTACTGTTAAATTAAAGGACCAAACATACTCAAGAAATGCGGCTGTATTTACTCAAACTAATGTAGGAAACACAACTCTAGGATATAGTAGTGTAATTGATTCTTATACAGAAAATAATAACTTACCTGAACAAATAAGATTTCAAATTGTTACAAATGTAGTCTCAAATGATTCAAATGTGGCAACTGTAGAGGGTTCTGGAAAGGTGTATGATGTAGAGTGTCAGGCTCAAATGCAAGTAGACCCAAATGCAGATAAAAAGAATTTTAATGTAAAAAACTTGTATTCAGGTGCAGATGGTCTTTCACGTTCTTGGTCTAGTGGTGCTTGTGATGAAATACAAGAGGCTCATTTAGATTTGTTAATGAGATTTGCTGGTTTAACACAAAAAGATGGAACTGCTATCACAGACCCAACAAGCGATTCACAAGTTGATGGCTGGGGAGCATTAGATTCAGCCAGAACAGATTGGGATATACGTTACTGGACATTGGAAGAAGTACCATTAAAAAAGGTATTAGATAGGATGGCTTTTGAAGGTTGTTTTATTTATAGGTATAAAAGAGATGGCACTCCTGAATATATACATATACCTAACTCACCATCAACAGAACATACTTTATCGAAAGATGATATTTCAAACATTCAAGTGAGTATAACTCCATTTTCAGAGATTATTACAAAAAGAAATATTAGTTATAAAAAACATCCAGCAGAGAATAGATATTTAGAAACTGAAACAACTATTGATTCAACTAATAATCCACGTCAAAAATGGGGATTAAAAGACAAAGAAAATATTGAAGAAGTAAGTTTAGATATGCTTGTTAATAAAATAGGTGATACTGATAGCGATGGTAATATTGGAGATGAAAATCCTAACAATAGTTTTGCGGCTTATTATAATAATATCTTTGGTGATGTGAAAGTAATGGTATCATGCTCAATTAGTAATAGTAACTATTTAAGTATTGAAGTTGGTGATATAATCGAGTTCGATGAAAACAATATGCATCCACTAACCCCAATGGGACATAATTCAGCAACTTGGAACAATTTACAAATGATGGTCATATCAACCGATAGAGGTGTTGGTTCAATGTCTATAACTGCGAGGGAAATATAAATGGCAAAAACATTCTATTATGATTCAGGTGATTTATTAAATGCAACTCTAAATGATGGAACTTTTAGTGGCTCTAGCTTTAGTGATTCAGATAGCACAACAAATGAAGAGAGGTTAAATGACCAATCAATAGCAACTTCTATATCAGATTATGGTAGTGGTGATGCTGTTAAAATAACTTTTTCAGGAGTTACAGCACTTGATTTTGTAGCTGTTTATTTTACATCTAGTGAATCTGACAATCTCTCATTATATAGAGAGGCAAGTGCAAATAGTTATTCATCTATAAAAGATATGACTGCTACATTTAGTGCTGGGTGGACTGTTGGAGAGTTTGGTTCAGCATCAGCAACAAATTGGCATCTAGCATCTACATCTGGAAATGTAGCAAACCTAACTGAAGTGATTGTTGGTAGTAAGTTAGAATTTGAAATAAATCCAGATATCGGTATTTCAGAACAAGAAAATTATGGAGTTGATATTCAAACATCTTTAGGCGGTGTTGAATATGCCACTAAACTGCATAATCCTAAATCAACTATATCAATGTCATTTTCAAACATATCAGAAACATTTAAAGACAATCTCCAATCATTTGAGGCACAAGTTACAAACTTTAAAAAATTCATCTATTCGGAGGATGGTACTACTGGACCATTTCATTATGTGCGATTGGACTCACCCATTCAATTTGCAGAAGTGGCATTTCAGAGATATTCAGCATCCTTCACTCTGCGAGAACAACTCTCGTAATTCCTGTCTATGAAAGGCGATTGAAATATATCGCCTTTTTTACTTGCAACTGATTAAGTAAATGATTATAATTGCAATGATGAGACAATTAAATAACATACATTTTGATACAAAAGAGGGAGCATCAGGCTGTCTAGCCGAAATTGTCTCATCCCAATTCGCTCCCTCTGTATCACAAAAGGATGAGAATCAAATGAATTACAAACAAGCAAAAAAAGAAGGTAAAAGAGTAGATTATGTATTTGAATTTGCTAAAACTGATAAGGGCATGACTGCTAAAGATACTGCATTATTTCATTTATGTAATCCAAATGGTAATTATACATTATGTAAGGAATGGGGAAGTGAGGCTTATGATAAAGGATATTTTATACATGGAATAATTGCTGGAAGTTGGCATCGTGACCAGTTAAATAAATTATCAGAAATGAAAAAACCAAGATGGTGGAATGTAAGGTATCATGTTAATACCTTATATGAGGATGCTGTAGAATGGGCAGAGAAGGTAAAAGATGTTGAAAATAGAACTGATGAAGAAAAAGAATATGTTGAAAACTTTTTAAAAGGAGGTAAGTAATGACTAAAGAACAAAGAGATTTACTTATTGAACTTGTAAGGGTAGAAAGAAGAAGGCTTAATAATGCTAAAAGATTGACCTTTGTTTCTTATCATGAAAATGATGAATTGAACAAAGAAATAAAATTATGCAATGAAACTTATGATTTTTTGCTTGAGAGCCACATTGCTTATGTTGAACTTGTGAATGAAGGAGGTAAGTAATGGATAAAAGAAGAGCATATGAATGGAGCATATTATACTATTATGAAGGATATGATGATGCAGACCCAATCTTTGAAGAAAGTTTGGGAATGTTATTGGGGGGAGACTTTAATCATCCATTTTTAAAAGAAAAAAAGTTTACTAATGTCAATTTAGGTAATGAAAATGGAAAAGAGTTGTTTGGCGATTTAGAAATAAAGTTATGGAGATGGGATTCAGGTTTAGGCGAGTGGGATAATGATTACTCTCACATAGAAGATAATTCAGGAAAAATATTACTTTCTAACAATAATGCTTGGAAAGTTCCAAAAAAGTATCAACAAGAACTAAATAAGTTTTTACAAGGAGAGTAAGTAATGGAGAAGAAAGAATTTATTAAAAGTAGGGTAAATAGTATTGAGTGGAGTGAAGAAAAAAGGTGGAATAAAAATAATGGGACAATGGGAGAATTTAAACTCTATGCTAAATCTTGTTATGACCAATATAAGCAACACATAGGGACTATTGATTATGATTATATCGGATATGGAACTATTCAGCCTGTTATTCAGGGCGAGAATAAATACTACTATTACAACTGTGATAAGATGGAGTATTTCAAAACATTTGAAGAGGCTGAAAAGTGGAGTAAGAACCAGTACATAAAATCTGTTAAACTAAAAGCAAATTGGGAATTTAAAAAAGGGATTAAATAATGCAAGATAAAAAAACTAGAATGCTAATTAGTGGCATGAGTTGGGAGTCACAATCAACTATTGCTCTTAAAAACGTATTACACAATTTACAAGGCTTTTATCAGCATACTGAACTCAACCTCGATGATTTAGGTAAAGAGGACGTATTAGGCGAATTAAAGGCTTTATCGCACAAACTAGAAGATTTAATTGGTTATGTGATAACTAATTTAGATGATAGCATTAAAAAAGATGCTAACCCAATTAAAAAGATATGTGGTAGTTGTGAATCAGATAAGATAATCTATTGTAATGATTGTATGATTGAAATGGAGGCTAATCATGGAAAATATGATAAAAATAATAGTATCTAAAAGAGAGCATCGGTTGCTCTTGGAGATGATAGATACATTCACTAAAATTTGTGCCAATGACGATAAGAACCAAGATGCAAAAGAACTACTAGAGGATTTAAGAAATGTTAAAAAAGAATATGCCATCACAGATTCGCCAGAACCAAACATCTGTGACTAGATATGTACCTCATTCAATGAGGTATCATGCAGAAATCCAATATGAGGGGGAGGTGGCAATGCGAATGGTCTGTTGTGCTGGTGATAGTTTAGATGAATTAGCAACAGACATTAGCGAACAATTACTCCGTTTATCAAAAGCACTTCTCCCTCAAATAATTCATGTAGAAGATATTTTTAATCAAGAAGTAATAACAGATGATTTTTTAGAAGATTATAATAATGGAGTGTATAATGATAGATAAAATAGAATTGTATCTAGGCACTATATTTTATTACATACAAAAGTATGGTATGATATTAGTCTGGGCAATGTGTATAAATGTTTTAATTCAGTTAATAATGAGGAGCATAATATGAACGATAAGTTGATGATAGAGAAGGGTAAGAGTGCAGTAATCACTTTATCTTTTGACCAACCAAAAGTGGGAACTAACCCCAATGGTGCATGGTATATGTATGGAGTCAAACACAATGGTGTAGATAAAGTATTCTTTGCAACAGACATCTTCCATGAGAAATTATCTAAATTTAAGAAAGGTGATTCTGTAAAGATAAGCCATGTTGATTTAGGTAATAAATCTGTTTACAATGTAGAACCATCATCAGATAATTCAAATCAATCTAGTGGAAACAATGATAAAGATATGGCAATAAAATGGGGAATGGCTTTTAATAATGCAACAAGGTTAGTTGCTCATATGGATGCTACACCAAGCGAAAAAACAACCATTATTAAAGAAGTAATGCCAATAATGTTTGATATTGCTTGTAGTATGCCCAATGAAGAAGAAGAAGTAGAACTTCCATTCTAATGGCTCTTAAGCGAACTAAATACGATAGGGTTTTCTCTGACTATATAAGAACTAGGGATGGATGGACCTGTCAAAGATGTGGCAAGTATTACAACCCGGATGAGTCAAATAAGCGAATGGCTTTGCATTGTTCTCATTATTATGGAAGAGGTAGATATTCAGTTCGTTTTGAACCTGACAATGCGGTGGCACTCTGTTATGGATGCCATCGCTTTCTAGGTAGTAATCCAGCGGACCATTTAGATTTTATTCGTGAAAGATTAGGTGAGAAAAAATTTAGATTATTAACTAAAAAAAGAAATGAGATTGTAAAAAAATCACAAATGTTAAATGACCATTTTTACAATGAATTAAAACTGATGTTGGAAGATGCGATTGCTAGATTTATTTAGTGGAGTTGGTGGATTTCATAAAGGATTTCAACAAGCTGGATATCAGTTTGATTGGGTTGGGTTTAGCGAAATAGATAAGTATGCAAGTGCAGTTTACAAACATAGATTTCCAAAATCGGAGGAATTAGGTGACATTACAACTATTCGACCAGAAAGAGATTTACCAAATAACATTGATGTCCTTTGTGGAGGCTTTCCATGCCAAAGTTTCAGCATTGCCGGAAAAAGAGATATTAACGATACCAGAGGTACTCTTTTTTATGAAATCGCAAGGATTTTATCCTATTACAGAGATAAAGGAAACCCAATCCCCTATTTTCTACTCGAAAATGTTAAAGGCTTATATAGCCATGACAATTACGCCACATTTGCTAGAATCTATGAAGTTTTTACCAACCTTGATTATACCATTGAAATCGAAATGCTTAATACTCGCAACTTCGGAATCCCACAAAATAGAGAAAGAATATTCTTTGTCGGATATCTTGGAGACAGAGGTGGATCAAAAATATTTCCTATCGGAAAAAATGATAAAATTCATAACAACAAAAGTACCCGGTCAAAATCAAAAACCAAATTTGCTGGAGCAATCACTACTGGGGAGGGAAGTAGAAGAGAATCAAACTATGTTATCAGTAAAAAAGAAAACAAATTAAAACAAATTGGAAAGATTAATGAGGGAGATTCTGGTAAGGTTTATGATATTGATGGTATATCATGCACATTAAAATCTAGTGGTGGCGGCAGAGGTGCTAAAACTGGTTTATATAAGATTTCAAAATCAAAAGTAAAAGTACATACAACACATCCAAGAAGTGGTAACCCAGAACAAGGTGGAACAGGACCACTATCAAGAAATGATGGAAACACTTATTGTATAGATACTGGTAATGCTCAAGCTGTTGAAATAAAATCAAATATTAGAAGATTAACTCCTACAGAAACTTGTAGATTGCAAGGTTTTACAGATGATTGGAATGCTTATGGAAATCTTGATGGAAAACTTGTAGAAATGAGCGATACACAAAGATATAAACAAATGGGGAATGCTGTAACTGTTAAAGTTATTGAAGTAATTGCAGACAAAATGAAGGTTTTATTTAATGAATAATGGCTATATAAAATTACATCGCAAGATTTTAGATAATCCAATAGTGATGAAATCATCTGACCATCTAGCTGTATGGATGTATTTATTATTAAATGCAACTCACAAAAGTTTTGATGCAATGATTGGCAGTAAAAAAGTTACTTTGAATTCAGGTCAATTAATAACTGGTAGAAAGGTTATGGCAAAGGTATTAAAAATCAATGAAAGTAAAATTCAAAGGATTCTAAAACTTTTTGAAAACGATAAGCAAATCGAACAACAAACGAACAACGTATGTCGCATAATATCAATACTTAAATGGAGTGATTATCAACAATCGAACATTCAAGTGAACAACAAGCGAACACTAAACAATAATGTAAAGAATGTTAAGAATAATATATATACATCAGATTTTGAAATATTTTGGAAATTATATCCTAGAAAAGTTGGTAAACCAAAAGCATTTTCATCTTTTAAGAAAGCAATAAAATCAAATGAATCTCAACTTATTATTGATTCCTTGAAAAACCATCTAACGATTTGGAGTGGTCAGGAGATTGAATACATACCTCATCCTACTACTTGGCTAAATCAAGAGAGGTACAATGACCAAGTATCAAAACCAGATAAAAAGTTATTAAATGTTGAGGTTGTTCAAATGAAAAAATATATTTGTCCAACTTGTGAGAGTATTAAAGAATTAAGTAGTCAGCCATCATCTGATGATTTGATTTGTGGATGTGGTGAAGATAATTATATAAGGGATTGGGAGTATAAACATCTTAAAAATAGTAAAAGTAATATTGAGCCAAAGATAGATGATACTAAAGAAAGATTATTTGACCTTGGTGCTAACCTCGCAAAGAACTGGAGTATATAATGGAAGTTTGGGAATGGGCGGATAAAAGCCACATATTGAAAAAAAGAGATGAGAGGATTGGCATCCATGAAGGTAGATTAGCTGATGATGAAATCAAATTTTGTGATAAATGCAATACTTGTTGGGAGCCTGATAAATATTACTCAAGAAATTCTAATCAAGATGTCATTTTGTATTATCAAGATTTTCCTAGCTATGGAAAGGAAATAAAAACCTGTAAAAGATGCGGAGGTGATAAATGATATGTCCACATTGCGGAAGTGGAGTAGTGTTAAAGAAGGGATTTTCATATACTAAAAACAAACCGATTGCTCAAAGATTTATTTGCAAAGAATGTAAAAAACAATTTAGAGCAAGATTTCAAGAGGACCATACAGATTTACCTAAAATCTTATTAATGGACATTGAAACATCATTATATCACTTTGTCGGTTGGGGAACTTATAAGCAATACATTCAACATCATCAAGTCACTAAACATCAATACATTATAAGCTGGGCGGCTAAATGGTTATTTGATAAGAATGTTCAAGGTGATATTATAAGTACAGAAGAGGCTTTTGAAAGAGATGATGAAAGAGTCTTAAAATCAATCTGGAAGTTAATAGATGAAGCTGAAATTATTATTGGTCACAATGTTGAAAGGTTTGACCTTCGTAAGTTAAACTGGAGATTCATTTCAATGGGATTAAATCCACCATCGCCATATAAGATTATTGATACTTTAAAAGTATTTAGGAGGGAGTTTTTTGCACCAAGCTATAAGCAAGATTTTCTCACTAAATATTTCAAGCTGACAAATAAGTTAGAAACAGATTTTCAATTATGGGTAGATTGTGAAGAAGGAAATCCACAAGCATTAAATAAGATGATGGATTATAATAAGCATGATGTATTAGGACTAGAGCAGTTGTATTTAAAAGTAAGACCATATATTAAAAACCATCCAAATCTAGGAGTGCTAGTTGATGAAGATGTTTGTCCTAATTGTGCATCTCCTGACCTAATACAAACTTCAAATGTGTACTTCACAACTGCAAATAAATTTATGGTGTTAAGATGTGGAAATTGTAAAACTCCATATATCAGAGCCAAGAAAAATTCAAATTTA
>CERA01001765.1_pt1 | contig 10567 bp, 8 predicted proteins | sample 530881 | NCBI WGS metagenome assembly CERA01 (sample SAMEA2621061, study PRJEB7988) | marine metagenome | biome: marine biome (ENVO:00000447); feature: deep chlorophyll maximum layer (ENVO:xxxxxxxx); material: "saline water (ENVO:00002010), including plankton (ENVO:xxxxxxxx)" | depth 50 m
GGTGGGACTACTTATACACAACAAGGAACTAAAAATGTTACAGAAACATTTACACGTCCTGCAGTAGCTGGAGACCCAGAGTACGATAAAAAACAAAAAATGATAGATGCTCTACAAGGACAGTACGATACAAGAAGTAAATATGCTTCACCAAGTGCTACAGGAATACAAGGTTTAATTGCTGAACCTATTGTAAATCAACCACAAACAGGATATAATAATATAAACGAAATTATGAGAAGGTATATAGGATAATGATGCAAGACACAATGACAGCTCCACCATTACAAGGTATGGCTAATCTTCTTGAAGACCAAGGAAGATATGGTGATACTGAGTTAGTACATATGTCACAACCTGAAGTAAGAGGTTTAGCATCATTAGGTAGATTAACAAGAAACCCTGAAACAGGTTTAATGGAAGCATTTAGTATTGGTGGCTTCTTTAAAGATTATGTAGCACCTGCTGCACTATTTGCAGTTCCATATGTAGGTCCTTATCTATCTGCAGGTTATACAGGTATTAAGGCAGGTATTGAAAGTGGTAATGTACTAACAGGTATTACTTCAGGTTTACTAAGTTATGGTTTAGGTAAAGTAGGTCAAAATTTATTTAAAGGTGCGTTTGGTGCAGATAAAGCAATAAGTCCAGGAGCAAAAAGTTTTACATCAAGTTTAGAAAAAGGAGCAACAGGTGCTAAATCACTTCAACTAACAGGAGGTCCTAATTTTGGACAAGCACCAATTTCTGGTCAAAATATTCAAAGTGCATTAGATGTTGCTAATACAGGTATTCAAAATGTTCCTGTATTAGCTAGAACAACACCTGCTTTTAGTAATGCTGCTGCTTCTGTACCTGAAAGTGGTTTTAAACAATTAGTTAAAACAGCAGCAATGCCAGGTGGAATGAGGCAATTAGGTGGTGAATTTATGAAAAATTTAGCGACACCTGAGACTGCAATAAGAGGACTAGCTTCAGGTGTTATTTCAGATTTAACACGTACACCTGAGTATGCTGAAGCTACAGGTTTTGCTACTGATGATAGGGATAGAGAACCTGTACTTTCTCAAAACAGAGACTTTGCAATGAATACTAGAACAGCACCTTTATCTGCATCACAAATTCTAGCTTCACAAACAGGACAGGCACCACCATTACAATTTACTGACCCTAAATATTCACCTGCTGAGACAGGTAATTTAAGTGGTTCATTACTAGCTAAAAAAGGTGGTATGTTAGACGCACTTGATTCAATTACTGAAGGTATGGAAGAGTTAGCTGAACAAACAGATGGTGACGTTTCAATTGAAGGAATGATTAAAGCTGCTGCTGAAGGTGGTATGATGGATGACGTTAAAGTTAATCCAATGTCAAATCTACAACAGATTGCAATGGGACAACAAAGACCTTTTGAAGGAAGAGTTATGGGTCAAGGTGATGGTATGTCAGATGAGATACCATTTAGTATTGAAGGACAACAACCTGCTTTATTAAGTAGAGATGAGTACGTTATACCTGCTGATGTTGTATCAGCTTTAGGTAATGGTTCATCTAATGCAGGTGCAGATAAGTTAGATGGATTTTTAACTGATGTAAGAAAAAAAGTTATGGGGAGAGAAAGACAGATTAACCAAATTGGATAGGAGTTAAAATGAAAGTCGTTCCTGTAGAACCCATAGGTGTAGAATTATTTTGGGATAAGATTGAACCTTTAGTTAAAAAAGCAGTAACTTATTCAGGTGGTAGACATACAGTTAATACTACTAAGTATCTTTTACAACAAGGTATGATGGATTTATTTATTGTATTTAAAACTGTAAAAGATATTGAAGCGATTATTATTACACAAAAATCAATATATCCTGCTAAGACAATGATGACAGTTGTTTTATGTGGTGGTAAGAATATGAATAAATGGGCAGGAGAAGGAATTAAAACAATCATGGAACATGCAAAAACAAATGATTGTACTGGAGTTGAAGTCATGGGTAGACCAGGATGGAGAAAAATATTTAAACAACATGTAAAGTATAAGGAAAGCTATGTCACTTTTGAAACACATTTCTAATTTTTTAATAGAGAAAGTATTACCAATTAAATTTAAAGTCTGGTTATTAGATAGACTTGCTTGTGATATTGCATCACAGGGTGAGGATGGTGATACTGAATTAGCACATATTAATTCATATGAAGCTAAACTATTAAAATCAGTTGGTGGTTCAGGTACTATCAATAAAACCACAGGTCTAAGACAATATGGTGGTGGTGGTAGTAAAGGTGGTGGTGGAGGTGGTGGAACTACCACTCAAACTGTAACAAAGGAAGAGTTTCCTCCTGAGATACGTCCTTACATTACTGACATTCTTGAAAGAGCACAGGCTCAAGAAGAAGCAAGACAAGCTGTTGGTTATCCAGTATACCCTGGTCCACGTATTGCTGCATTTACTCCTGAAGAACAAGCAGCTCAAGCAGGTATTGTTAGCTTAGTGGGTTCACAACAACCAACATTTGGTATAGCTAAAGGTTTAACTGCAGCTAGTGCAATGAAAGATACTGCAGGTGCAATTCAAGAACGTATGTCTCCTTATATGCAAAATGTTGTGGACATACAAAAGAGAGAAGCACAAAGAGATGCAGACATGAGAAGACAACAACTAGCTGCTCAAGGTGTGGCTGCAGGTGGTTTTGGAGGAACTCGTGAAGCATTAATGCAGTCTGAGTTTGATAGAAACTTACAACAACAACTTGGTGATATTCAAGCTACAGGACAACAAGCTGCATTTCAACAGGCACAACAAGGTCTTGCTAATTTAAGACAAAGACAAATGGCAGCAGGTCAGCAGATGGCAGGACTAGGTAGTGCTCAACAAGCTACAGCTATGAAGGAATTAGGTGCATTATCAGGTGTAGGTGAACAACAAAGACAACAACAACAAAAAGCATTAGACTTAGGATTCCAACAGTTTAGAGAAGAACAGACTTATCCTGAAGCAAGTCTACAACAGTATCAATCTATCATTAGAGGTTTTCCAATCTCACCAACAACTACACAAACTCAACAGGCAATTCTACCACAACCATCATTAAGTCAACAATTAATTGGTGGTGCTGGTGCTTTAGCAGGTCTAGGTATTGCAGGTCAAATACCTAAGTTATTTGCAGGAGGAGGGTCAACTTTCCCTGATTTAAGTGGTGATGGTAAAATTACCCAAAAAGATATTCTTCTTGGTAAAGGTGTTATAAATAAAAAAGAAGGTAAAAAAATATCTAAAAATGATAATAAAGAATACACTGAAATGTTAATGGCTATAATTGAGGGAACTCAAAAAGATAAAGCTAAAGAAATGGATGATATAAAAGATAGGATGATGGCAATGGCAGGTAATGAATCAACTGGTTTACAAAGTGTTGTTAAATTACAATCAGGTTCAATAAATCCACAATTTACATTAGGTACTAATCCTGGAGGAGTAAGAAGAGGATTTACTACAACATTACCACCATTAAAAGAACCAAGTTTTGGAGATTCTTTAAGACAAGGAGGATTAAAATTAGGTGAATTATTTGGTAAAACTAAAAGTGGTTTAGCTAATTTTTTAGATAAATTATCTTCAAATGAAATAATTGATTTAGCAACTTTTGCAGATATTCAAAGTGCTGATTTTCCAAATTTTAATGAACAAGAATTTGAAGATAAAATAAAAAAAAGAAAAGAAGAAATAGCTGAAGCTAAAATGAAAGCAGATTATATTAATGCATTACCTCAATATCAAAATAATTTTAATCCATCAGGAGATTTAAATAAAGTAATAAAAAATTTAAATCCTAATGTAATAAAATCTAATGAAGAAAATAAAAAAGAAGATGTACCATCAAGCACTTTAATGACAGGTCAGCAAAGAGCAGATAAAGCTAGAAAAGAAATAACACCTGAAATGGATGCAATATTAAAAGAAGCTGGTGATGATGAAGTAGAAAAGGATGTTAATTTTAATGAGTTATCTTCAGTGGTTAAAGATAATACAGGAGCAAGTCAAAAAGAATCTGATAAAATTACAGATGAATTAATGAAGACAGATAGATTTAGAGATTTAATAAAAGAAAATGAAGCTAAAGTTGATGCTATTTTAACTAGAAGAGAAAAAGAAACTGATGCCCAATTTACTAAACGAAGAGGGTTTGCATTAGCTGAAGCAGGTTTTGCCATGATGGGTGGTATGAGATTCGCAGATGCTGCTAAAGGTTTTATTAAAAATTTAAGTGGTATTGAACAAGATAAAGCAGAGGCTATAGCTAAACAAGAAGATGCTAGATTAGCTAGAGAAGATGTTAAAATAAGTAGAGAAGGAGCTGCAAGAGAACTTGATATAAAAGAAGATACAGCAAAATTATCTCTTAAAAAAATAGATGAATCAATTGCAGCTAATAAAGAAAGAATAGGAATAGCTAGAGACAATTTAAAAGTAACAGAAGAGAAATTAAAAATATTAAAAAGAGGAACTCCTATTACTGAAGAAGAATATACAGCTATGCAAGAAACTCTTAAAGATTTTCCTATTCGTGATATGACAATAGATTTACAACCTAAAGAAAATGAAATTATAAATAAAACTAATAAACTTATTAGAGAAGAAGGATATGGTGCTATGGAAGCTTTTCGTCAGGTAATTACAGAAACTCTTAAAGAATTAGATGATAATGATAAACTTCAAAAAGTAGAACCAAATGCAATCTTTAAAGCCTTGGGTATAGGTAGTGGTAAACTTAAAATTGTAGAATAATATATGTCAGATATTTATGAAAAAATTGCAAATAAATTTGAAAATAAAAGTAATAAAGAAGTAGACGAAGAAATTGCTAACTCTTTTAGTAATATAAGTTCCAGAGCATTTTTAGGAACAAAACAAAATATATATGAAGCTGCAGATGCAATAGGAACTGCAATTGAATCTAAATCTGGAGACACTCGTTTCACAGATTTTTTACAACAGTTTGGTAAAACTGGTTCTCAAAATACCCAACAAGAATTAGAAAAATATCCCTCACCTACTTTAACAACAAGTTTATTTGATATTAAAAATAAAGATGATGCTTTGGAGTTTGGTAAGTATGCTATACCTGCAGGTGCTGGTTCAATTGTTCCTGGAGTAGCTGCTACTTTAGTAACATCTTTTGCGTTAAAACCACTTATAACAGGTGGAGCAATTGCCTTAACATTAAGAACTGCTTTAGCTGCCTTACCTTTTTCAATGGCAGTTAATATTGGTGAAGTATTTAAAACTGCAAAAGACAAAGGTGCTAGTGAAGAAGATGCTGCCATTGGTGCAATAAAGTATGGTGTTGCGTCAGGTGCAGTTGATGCTGTATTTTTAAATAAATTAACAGGTAAAGTTTTTAATCCTGTTAAATCAGATGCTTTATTAAAAGACATAACAAAAGATACTTTAGCAGGTAGAGTAGCTAAAGATACAGTTGACTTAGCTGTTACTGGTGGTGTAACTGAGGCAACACAATCTGTAATATCTCAAGTAGGTTCTAATCAAGCAGCAGGTTTAGAAACAGATGTTAAAGAAGTAATGAAACAAGCTGTAGATGAAGGAGCTATAGGAACTATATTTGGTGGTTCTACAGGTCCAGTTACAGGAACTTTAGCTAAATTTCAAAAAGATGCAATTGTTGAACAGAAAAAAGATGAAGATTTATATAGTCAAATACAAGATAAAATAAAACAAGAAGATGCTGAAAATGCAAATGTAATTGAATCAAGTTCTAAAAAAATTGAAAGTTTAAAACTACAACTAAATAATATTAAAAAAACTAAAACAAGTCTTTCACCAAGAGAAATAGAAGCTGTTGGTGGTTTAAAAGAAAGAATTAAAAATAAAGAAAATGAATTAAAATCTTTTGACCCTATAACTCAAAGAGGAGAAATACAAAAAGTATCAGAAGAATTAAATGTTCTTAATGAACAATTAGGTAGGATTGATTTAGAAAAGAAAACATATAAAGATTTAACTCCTAGATTAAAAAATAAAAAAGAAAGACTTGAAGAAGAAATTAAAACTGAAAAAGAAGCATTAAGAAAAGCAAAAGAAAAGAACCCATTTAAAAGTGAATTATTTATTATGCCTGAACCTGAAACAATGTTAGGTAAAGGATTAAGAAAACTAGGTGAGAAAGATATATTTTTGTTGTCACCTTCTGCTAGAGGTTTAAGTGCTACAATTGATGGTTTGTTTAATAGGGCAACCACTCCTATAAAAAGAAGAGCACTTGATTTATATAAAGCAGACCCCAATTCAGATGGAGCAACATTCTTATTACGAACTTCTTCAGATTTAGAAACATTTTATCCTGCTTATTTACAAAGAGCAGGAACTTATAGTTCTAAATTAAGAAATGCTCTTGATAAGATAGCACCAAAAATACAAACTGGTATAAAAGAAATAGCTTCAATTTATCTTACTAATATTAAAGAAGTATCTGCCAAAGATTCTAAATTAATTTATGATGGTATTACTAAAGGTGAAGATTTTTTAAAATCAAAAATGGGTGATACTAAAAAATATAAAAGTATAATATCAGTAGTACAACCAATAAGAGAGTTATTAAATGAAGTTGGAACAGATGCAAAAAAAGCAGGTGTAGATATTCAATTAAGAAAAAATTATTTTCCTGTTAGATATGATTTAACAGATGGTAAAAAAGAAGCTATATTTAGAGAAGAAGGTTTAAAAAATGGTATTAAACAAAATGAACTTGATAATATTATTGATAATATAAAAGACCAAGGTGGTTTTTATTTTACTAACTTTTATGGAGACCAATTTAGAAAAAAGAAATTTTCTGAACGTAATCCTAATTCTAATTTAGAATTTACACGAAAACTTCCTGAACCTATGATTGAAGCATTAGCAGATAAAGGAGTTGTTAATACTAATATTTTAGATATTTTACCTAACTATTTAATGAGGGCAGCTAAAGATATAGAATTTGAGTCACGTTTTAAAAATGTTGACAAAAGAGCAGAAACATTAAGAGAAGCAGGAGTAATTAGTCCAAGTGAATTTAATAGAATAGGTAATACTTTACAAGCTATATTAGGTAAATATGGAAAAACTTTTTCAGGTAATGCTAGGTCAGCTTATCAGTTTGGTTTAACAGGTGGTTACATTTTAACACTACCTTTTGCTGCTATGACTGCACTAGCTGAACCTTTAATTTTATTGTCACGAGCAAAACCTGGAAGTGCATTGGTATCTACTTTAAAATTACCAGTTAATCTTTTTAAAAGAACTGCTAGATTAATATTACCTAAACTTAAAAAATCTAATGCTGAAAAAACTTTTGATGAAATGATGTATGGTCTTGATGGTGCATTAACTGAAAGAATGAATGCAGCATCAGGAATTGAAATACCACAAAAAATGTCTCAAGCTTTTTTTAAAACAAATTTACTAACACAAGTAACTCAATTGTCAAGACAAATGGGTTTTGATTCATTTAGACACGAACTAAAAAATGATATTAAAAAAATAAAAAATATAAATCCTGAATCGCTTGAAGCATTTGATATAAAGAAAAAATACAGACAAGTTGGTATTCCTAATATAATAAATACAGTAAAAAATTTAGAAAATAAACCAGTAGAAAATATCATAAGGCAAAGTCCTATGATAAAACAAGCAGCTACACGATATGTAGACGAAATTATAATGGCTCCCAATCCTACAAACAGACCACTATGGATGTCAAATCCTGCTTGGGCATTTGCTTCTCAATTAAAAAGTTTTATGTTTGTATTTGGTAACACAATAGGTATGAGACTTATAAGAGGTGTTATGGGTAAAAATGTAAGACCTACTGAAAGAGCAACAACATTATTTAAATATGCTTTAGCTATGACTTTAATTATGGGTGTGTCTCAGTTTACAGAATTAATAAAACAAATGTATTACAGTATGAACTCAGATGACCCTGTTAGAACTTTTGATGATTTAGCTAAAAGAAAAAAACAATATGGAAAAGATAGTTTATTTGAATCTATAGCAAGGACTAATATATTTGGTGCTACCACTTCAATTAAACTTGCACTTGATGGTTATAAATATGGTAGTAGTCCATTAGTGTCATTATTACTTGGACCATTTGGAAGTGCTATTGATAAAAATTTATTAGGTGCAGGTGAATATATGGGAACTGGTAAATCAAAAAGACTTGCTAGAGCAATAGCTGATAGTATGCCAATTGTTAATCAAAATAGAGCTGCTAAAGAACAGTTAATTAACATATTAACAGGAGAAGATAATAACTATGATAACATTTTTCATTTTAGAAATGATTTAAATTTAGATGAATATTTTCGGAGAATATAATGAGTAATAATGATTCGTTAGAAGCACGACTAGCTGCACTTGAAGCACGTAATGAAGAGCAACACAAAGAGGTTGCCAATAAACTAGAAGTTGCTTTTGAATTAATTAATAAACAGACAGAGATTATATCAGGACTTAGAGCAGATATTGCTAGAGGTTCAGGTGCTATTAAGATGTTGTTTATTGTAGGTGCTGCACTAGGTTTAGTGTATACGTGGATTAAAATGATATGAGTTTAGTTAATTTAACTGACTCAGCTAAGAATCATTTAAAAAAATTAACACAAGACAATAATAAAAAATATGTTCGTTTAGAAGTTAAAGGTGGTGGTTGTGCAGGTTTTAAATATGATTGGTCATTTGATAACTACATACAAGACAGTGATGACTTTATAGAGTTAGATGGCTTTACATTATTAATAGATAAATCTAGTTTATTTTATTTAATGGGAATGACTATTGAATATAAGAAAGAAATATTTGGTAGCTTCTTAGAACTAAAAAATCCTAATGCAACAAGTAGTTGTGGATGTGGAGAAAGTTTTGGAGTATGACATATAGTAAAGAATTATTAGAACATTATGAGAACCCTAGAAATGTAGGGTCAATGGATAAAGAAGATAAAGATGTAGGTACTGGACTTGTTGGAGCACCTGCCTGTGGTGACGTAATGAAACTACAAATTAAAGTAGGTGATGAAGGTGTTATAAAAGATGCTAAGTTTAAAACATTTGGATGTGGTTCAGCTATTGCTTCTAGCTCATTAATAACTGAATGGGTTAAGGGTAAGAAGATTGATGAGGCTAATAAGATAAAGAACACAGAGATAGCAAATCATTTAGCTTTACCTCCAGTAAAAATACATTGTTCAGTTCTAGCTGAAGACGCAATCAAAGCTGCAATCTCAAACTATAAAAAAAAGAATGAAAGTAAAAACTTATTGTAGAATAATTATATTTTTATTTATTGTGGAAATATTTATGCACATTGCTGAGATAGCATTTGATATAGAAGCACATTATAATTTAACAGGTATGTTATACAAGTAGCCAACTGTGAAAATTGGACAAAAAAATACCCCTAGTTATTAAGTTAGCTAGGGGTTTTTAATTTAAAACTATTACTTTTCAGCACAAGCATATGAATTAATTTCTAAACCCACAGAAATTTCTGCGATAATAGGTTTTGTCCATGTAGTCATATTATTTCTCCTTCCATGTTTTAATTCCTTTCTCAGCACCTCTACTTATGATATAGCCACCAATACCAATCTGTAATAAATCAAATAACTTCATGATAACTTGGTCAGATAAATTCTCTGGGTGTACACCAAACCAATACATAAACAAAAGCATTAAGAAAGATAGCATTGTTAAAGGTCTCCAATTACGTTGTAACCAACCTTCACCTTTAGCTTCAGCAACCACTACAGATGCAGCAGCTTTTTCTATATCTGCTGAGTGCGTAACTAATGCTTTGTTTAATTCTGATTGAGCCTTTGCTTGGGCAGCTTTATCAGGAATTATTCTATCAATTACTTTACCTAATATAGGTGCAATCATTGGTAATAACATAATATTTCTCCTATTTATATGTATTATAACTCAAATCTATTTAGAAAAAAAGAGTTAAATTATTATTTTTGTTCATCTTACATTTACCTTCAAGACAAACTAAGTTATTGTTTTCAATAAGTTTTTCATAATATTTATGTAAAGGTTTAGTATAAAAATAAAAGTAACCTTCATACATAGGCATATAATATTTTTTAGTTCCAAGTCTATTATAATAGAATAAACCTGAATTTGATTCTCCAGTGTATATGGGCAATACAAAATAACTATCTGCGTTATAAGAAGAACCATAATAAGTTCCGTCATCTTCTATAATTTCAAAGGCAGGTGATGAGTAAGTGTCTTCAAATTTTAAGTCTTCTACATATAGATTATTTATCATTTGCTTTATTTTAAATAATAATGAAGGAAACTTTTCAAACATAATAGGATTGTTTGTTAAACATTTATCTTTATAGGTATCATCAGTATCTATATCTTCTCTACCTGAACCAAGTGACAATCTATTTTTATAACTTGACCAAGATTCTTTTAAATCTATTACTGATTTGTAAATTGTTTTACAATCTTTATATTCTATAAAATCTTTAATCGTTATTGAAGAGAGTATTTTCATACT